>ERZ1673744.330-NODE-330-length-67887-cov-6.258919_pt1 | contig 67887 bp, 68 predicted proteins | sample MGYA00580207_ERZ1673744 | MGnify/ENA primary metagenome ERZ1673744 (study PRJEB41218, sample SAMN15661751) | gut metagenome | host: Homo sapiens | place: Canada: London | collected 2015-08-20/2019-03-30 | study: EMG produced TPA metagenomics assembly of... | reverse complement strand
CCTGCTACAGCTGCTCATCACGCTGGTGGTCCTGTTCGTCCTGGCCCGTCTCGGTTCGGCCATCGTCTCCAGGTTCGGACTGCCGGGTCTCATCGGGGAGATCGTGATGGGTATCGTGATCGCCAACATCGCATTCGGCGATGGATGGTCGCTGATGGAAGATTTGCTGGCCATAGAGATGCCCGATCCGGTGGCTGGAACAGAGGGCAGCACGGTATACCAGGTCGTCTACGCGTTCGCGGAGCTGGGTGTCATATTCCTCCTGTTCACGGTCGGTCTAGAGACCAAGGTCAAGGATCTGATGAACTCCGGAAGGCCCGCGCTCCTGTGCGCAATCCTCGGAGTGATCATCCCGTTCGTCCTGGGATTCGCGCTCATCATGGCGTGGCCCAACACGGCGATCGGAGGCGGGGACATGAACCATGCCCTGTTCCTCGCTGCCGCGATGGTAGCGACATCTGTGGGTATCACCGCCAGGATCATCAAGGACCTCAAGCTCATGGACACCAAGGAGGCGCGCATCATCATAGCGGCCGCCGTCATCGACGATGTTCTCGGTATGATCGTCCTGGCGATCGTCCAGGGCATGGTGGAGTCCGGGGAGCTCTCCATCACGAACGTCGCATCGATCACGATCCAGGCCGTCGTGTTCGTGCTCGTGGTCATCGCCGTCTGCAAGTGGGTTGTCCCGAGGATCTACGACTACTTCGATGCCCGTCGCAGGAAGGCCGAGGCCGCCGGCAGGGTGCCCATGTCCGTCAACAAGCTCGCCCTGGCGATCATAGTCTGTCTCGCCATGGCTGCATTCGCGGAGTACATCGGGCTCGCCGCCATCATAGGGGCGTTCCTCGCAGGAATGCTGTTCGCAGACCATGCCTGGGAGTGGGATCTCGAGCACAAGATAGACTCGATCTCGACGTTCATGCTGTCCTTCTTCTTCCTCAACGTCGGTATGCAGGTCGACATAGCCTCCCTCACCAGCGGAAGCGTGCTCATCCTGGCCTTCGTCACCATAGTGCTGGCCCTCATCGGCAAGTACGTCGGATGCGGGCTCGGTGCCAAGATGGGAGACAAGTCCGTGGATAAGGAGTCCTTCAACATCATCGGTGTAGGAATGATGCCCCGTGGCGAGGTGGGAATAATCATCGCCAGCATAGGTCTGGGCATCGTGGTCGAAGGGGAGCGCGCCATGACATCGGAGCTCTACACCGTCGTCGTCCTGATGTCGGTGATCACAACCATCATCGCGCCGCCGATCCTCGCGAAGCTCTTCAGAAAGAAGTATCCGGAGGAGTACAGGATCCTGCCCGAGGACCAGATCTGATCCCGGGACAAACCTCTCAAATCCCAGCCGGGCTCATGCCCGGCTATTTATTCACCACATGTTCTGGAAAACGATCATAGGTTTTCCGGTATTGAAAGTGAAAACAGATCTCCAGCGCTTACGCTGGAGCATGATTCTCAGAAAAATGGTCGCATCTCAGAGAGGTACGAACACCCTGAGGAGCATGACGACGACGATGAGACCGATGGCGATGCCCACGACGGCGCGGGGGCTGATCCTGACTCCCTTCTCGCTCTCCGTGTCGAAGTACCTCATCAGGCCTGCGGAGGACTGGAATCCGGTGTCGTTCTTCTTTGCCATGGGAGTTCGTTATCTTGGACCCGTATAAAAACATTGTTTAGATTCACCACAGCGCTTCTGTACCTGCGCGCACACGCTAAAAAACGCGCGCGCGACCGAAACGCTCTTTAATATTGTGCCAGTTGGCGCACCGATTGATATGCATTGGGCAGATGTAATCGCCGAGGAGGTCGCCAAGACCAGCGACCGTCCTCTGATCGCAACAGGGATTAGCCCGACTGGGATCATCCATGTCGGAAGTCTTAGGGAAGCAATCACCGGGGAGTCGGTCCGCAGCGCCGTCGAGGCCATGGGCAAAGACGTCCGTCTGATCTACCTCATCGATTCCTTCGACCCTCTGCGCAAACGTTACGACTTCCTGCCCGAGGAGTACGAGAAGTACGTGGGGATGCCCATCTCGAGGATCCCCTGTCCGTGCGGCAAGCACAAGAACTACGCCCATCACTTCGTCCAGCCCTTCCTCGACGCCGTAGACTCCCTCGGAGTCAAGTGCGAGATCATCTGGACCCACGAGCTCTATGAGAGCGGGGCGTTCGCACCGTACATCGACATGACGTTCAAGAAGAGAGAACAGATCATCCAGATTCTCCACGAGGTCACCGGCAAGGAGGCGAACCCCGAGTACGCCCCGTACAACCCCATCTGCGAGAAGTGCGGCCGCTTCACCAAGCCGATCTTCCACAGGTACGAGTACCCCTACATCTGGTACGAGTGCACATGCGGGCACTGCGGCAGGGCTGACATCCGCAAGGCCGAGGGAAAGCTGACCTGGCGTCTCGAGTGGCCCGCCAAGTGGATGATCTTCGGGACATCCGCCGAGCCCTTCGGCAAGGACCACGCGGCCGCAGGAGGATCGTACGACACTGGAAAGAGGATCGTCTCCGAGATCTACGGAGGCAAGGCTCCCTATCCCATACCGTACGAGTTCGTGCAGCTCAAGGGCGTCGGACAGATGCACAAGTCCCTGGGATGCTCCGTCACCGGTCTGGACGCGATCAACATGACCCCTCCGGAGGTACTCAACTACCTGTTCCTCAGGGTCAACCCGTCCAAGGCCATCGACTACGACTCCGGCATGGGCACGCTCGACATGGCCGACGAGTACGACAGGATGGAGCGCCTCTATTTCGGCGGCGATTGGTCCGAGTCCGAGGACAACTCGGTCAGGGCATACGTCATCGCCCAGCACAACCATGTGCCCAAGGAGCTCCCCCTGCAGATCCCCTACCGCCATCTCGTCAACGTGGTCCAGATGGCTCCCGACTTCGAGGGTGTCATGGAGGTCCTGTCACGCACTGAGGACATGTCCAAAGCCTCGCCCGAGGACATCGAGAGGCTCAAGCGCAGGGTCTCATGCGTCCGCTACTGGCTGAACGGATTCGCCCCCGACATGGTGAAGTTCTCGATCCTGCCGTCGGTCCCCTCCGACGCAGACCTCTCCATGAACGAGAAGGTCTACTTCCAGGCGCTCGTCAAGAGGATGAACGACTGCGTGTGGAACTCGGAGAACATCACCGAGATCGTGTCAGACATCGCCAAGGCCTCCCCCATCGGAACCAAGGGCGCATACAAGGCACTGTACAAGATCTTCATCGGAAAGACCGCAGGCCCCAGGCTGGGTCCGTTCCTGGCGTCCATGGATCAGAAGTTCGTGGTTAACAGGCTCATCCAGGCTTCGCTGTGAAACGGGCCCCGACAGGGGCCCTTCCCTTATATCATGAACCCGATTCCCAGCTTCATGGATTCGAAGTACCTCGTCATCGCCTCTGCAGCGGGATTCGTCCTGATGCTCATAGGCTTCATAGGGTACGTCGCGGCTCCGAGCATAGCATTCCAGTCCGTATTCATCGTGGGCGTCGTCATCCTGGCCGCAGGGTACGCCCTGATATACATCCTGGGCAGGAAGGCCGTGATGGAGTACCGGGCCGAGGAGAGCGATGAGGACGAGAACGGGTTCTTCTACATCCTCGACGAGGACTACTCCGCCCCCGTGGGGGATGCGACGATCGAGGACCTCTCCAAGAGGGAGTGATCCCATGCCGGCCCTCAACGCGGACATCCTCTATCTGTTCTTCAACTCGGCAAACATGAACCGCTGGAACGACCACATGCGTCCGGTCGACCTGACGGAACTGGACAAGCAGGCCCACAAGGCCGCCATAGCCTGGGTCCTGGCGAAGTTCGAGGAGTCCTCCGGGAAGACCATCGACTGGAGGAGGATCATCGAGCACACGATGTTCTCGTTCATCCAGAGGGCTGTCCTCACGGACCTGAAGCCCCAGGTCTTCCACAAGATCGCCTCGGAGAGGCGCGGTCCGGTAAACGACTACGTGCTCTCCGAGTTCGACCGTCTGGTGCCGGATTCCGATCCAGGGTTCAGAGCACGCTTCGAGGAGTATCTCGGGGACCCGAAGTCCACTCCCGAGGATGCCGTCATACGCGCCGCACACTATCTGGCTACCAGATGGGAGTTCAACCTCATCTACGACTCCAACCGCTCCCTCTACGGGATAGAGGGCACGCGCAGGGAGATCAACGAGCAGATCGAGCAGCACACGGATCTCATCGGGGTGAGGGAGATTATGGCGACTGAGGAGACCTTCGACTTCATCGACCTCATAGGGCAGCTCAGGTTCCAGCAGCGCTGGGCGAGGACCCCCCGTATACCCAAGACCACGGTCCTGGGGCACTCGCTCATGGTCGCGGACATGATGTACCTCCACGACCTGGATTCGGGGGCGGCCGACCGCGAGGTCTACAACGATTTCTACAGCGGCCTGTTCCATGATCTCCCGGAGGTCCTTACGAAGGACGTCATATCGCCCATCAAGGAGAACGTCAGCGGTCTCGCGGCGATACTGGAGGACTACGAGCACGACTTGGTGGAGTCGACAATCATGCCTCTCCTCAAGGAGGAGTGGAGGGACGAGTTCCGCCACATGGTGTACGAGCCGTTCACCGACGTGGACATCCCCGGCTTCGGCAGGAGGAACGGGACGGATCTCAAGGCGTGCGACCTCATGGCGGCGTACATGGAGGCCAACATCTCGCGCCGCTACGGCATATCCTCCAACACGCTCCTGGAGGGCGAGAGGGGCATCCGTGACAAGCTGATCGACAAGGGCCGCGGAATAGGTGCTCAGAGGCTCGTCGAGGACCTCGATCGCATGAGGATCTGAATCGGCGCCTGTATCTTGGATCGCCGGTCGCTCTGATGGTCAGTCTGACCTCGGTGGCATCGGTTCTGAACTGCTCCTCGCCGACTGACACCTTCTTGCTGTCGCAGAACTCCTCTATGGCGACATCGTCCGCTCCGGCCCTAATCGCCATCTCACGGACGTACTCGATACCCTCGCGGCGCGCCTCTTCAAGACCCTCCTCGAAGGAGGTGTAGTACTTCCTCCCCAGTCTGGAGAACACTATGCACGCGTTAGTGGCCAGCTCCTTGCCCAGAACCGATTGTATCAGGATCTGGATGGACTCCACGACCTTCCCGCTGATGGCGCCTACGGCGTTGCCTATGTCGTAGTCCCGTGGAAGTACGAGCTCCGTCCCAAGTGCGGCCGCGACGCGGGGGAGCATATCGTAGGAAGGTCCTCCAAGACCCACTATCGGCTTGTTCAGTCTGAAGCGCACATCGAAGTCCCTCCCCCGGACCTCGTTCACACCGTCCCTAACCAGGTCGTCGCCGTAGCCTTCCAGGGCGCGGTCCGACCCCTCCGTCATGAGCTTCCTGACGATGGTGGTCCCGATGCGCTCCTGTATCATCGCGTCGATCCTGTCCACGAACTCGTCTGGAGTTATGCCCATGTTGGCCGCATGGTACATGATTGCCAGCTTCGACGCCTCCGCATCGTACCTGGTGAAGGTTCCGCGGTAATGCATCAGATCGGTGGGGGTGAGCCCTATCCTCTGGATCATCCTGCGGTTCTCCATCGTCTCGATGTGGAACGACACCGCGGGCTCTCCGAACTCCCATCTGGCATCCGCCATGCTGTGGGGCGTGCCGTCCACGAACTCGAGGAACCTGCGGTCGAGGTCGGTCAGATCTCCGTCCTCGCCACCTCCAAGCCTGATGAAGTACTCCGTGTCCATGACGAGGTTGCGCTGGTAGTTGGCGTAGTCCACGTCACGGGGGCCTCTGGCCACCAGCAGCCGCAGCCACTCGGTTATCACCGGGTATCTGGTTGCGGCGACGCAGAGCGGCGTGACTTTCACTGTCGACAGGGAGGGTATCCTGCCGTTGACGACGATGCGGCTGTCCCCACCCAATCCAGCGGTGGCTATGTCCGCCGCGGCGACCCTGGTCCGGAAACCGCCGATCAGAGCGCCCTCCTCCTCGAGGTGGACCCTGCCGTCACGGATGACCCCGACGTCCGTGGTGGTGCCGCCGATGTCCACCACGATGGCGTCGTCGAGTCCGGACAGCCTCCGGGCGCCGTTGATGCTCGACGCCGGACCGGAGAGTATTGTTTCCACGGGCCTCTCGCGTGCCATCTCCTCGCTCATTATGGAGCCGTCACCCTTGACGACCAGGAGCGGCGCGTCGATGCTGGACTCCTTCATTACAGCGTCCACCGAGTCGAGCAGCCTTCCAATGATGGGGATGAGCCTCGCGTTCATCACGCAGGTGGTGGTGCGTTCGTTGAACCCAAGGGACGAGGACAGCTCGTGCCCGCACACCGCCGGGACTCCCAGGATGTCGGAGGCCATGGCCTTGACGGCGTTCTCATGGTCGGGGTTCCTGATGCTCATGAATCCTGTGATCGCCACGGAGTCGACCTTCCCCCTGACCGACTCCAGGAACGTTCTGACGGCCTCCAGGTCGAGGGGCTCGTCCTCCCGTCCCGAGGCCCTGTAGCTTCCGGAAACGTATGCGGTGAAATCAACCTTCACGGGAACCGTGAGTTCGTGCCCCATGACCACAAGTGCGACCCTGCAGCCCCTGCCCTCGACCACGGAGTTCGTCGCCAGGGTGGTGGACAGGCTGACGACATCGGTCTTTCTGAGGAGGTCACGGTCGAAGCCCTCGATCGCGCCCCTGATGCCGCGGGACAGGTCATCGTGCGTGGTCATCGATTTGGACCTCGCCAGTATCCTGCCGCTGTCTATGTCCAGCAGCACAGCGTCTGTGAACGTTCCCCCTGTGTCCAGTCCCAGCCCGATCCTCGTCATGCAGAATCCTCCTTAGAAGCGATGGGATGAAATCGGGCCATCCGACGATAAACATGCCGAATGGCGGGGTAAGTGGTTGGGAAGAGGTTTCGGACGAAGTCTCAGTTGTGCCTGTCGATGACTTCCTGTCCGCGCATGTAGGGCCTGAGAACCTCGGGGATGGTGACGGTGCCGTCCTTGTTCTGGTAGTTCTCGAGGATGGCAACCATCGTCCTGGGCAGGGCGAGTCCGGAACCGTTGAGGGTGTGGACGAACTCGCTCTTCAGGTGGGGCTCGGGCCTGTACTTGATCCTGGCCCTCCTGGCCTGGAAGTCGGTGAAGTTGCTGCACGAGGATGCCTCGAGCCAGGCGTCCTTCCCGGGGGCGTAGAGCTCCAGGTCGTAGCACTTGGAGCAGGAGAAGCTCATGTCTCCCGTGCACAGGAGCAGGACCCTGTAGGGGAGTCCGAGGCCGTTGATGAGGTCCTCGGCGTTCTGCCTCAGCTCCTCCAGCCTGGCGTAGGAGTTCTCGGGAAGGACGAAGTTGACCATCTCGACCTTGTTGAACTCGTGGACCCTGATGATCCCCCTGGTGTCGGCGTGCTTCCCGACCTCCCTCCTGAACGAGGGGAGGTACGCGGTCCAGTAGATCGGGAGCTGGCTCTTGTCCAGGATCTCGTCCTGGAGGAGGTTGGTGACGGGCACCTCGGCCGTGGGGTTGAGGAACATGTCGTCCCTCTCGAGGTAGTACATATCGTCCTTCAGGTTGGGGTACTGTCCGGTTCCGATGACCGCGGCCTTGTTCACGACCACGGGCGGGAACAGCTCTGTGTAGCCCTGGTCCTGGTGCGTGTCCAGGAAGTAGTTGATGAGGGCCCTCTCGAGTCTGGCCCCATCGCCCTTCAGGCAGTAGAATCCGCTGCCGGCGACCTTGACGGCCCTGTCGAAGTCGATGATGTCCAGGTCCTCGGCGATCTCCCAGTGCTCCTTGGGCTTGAAGTCGAACTTCCTCTTCTCGCCCTTCTCGTACACCACGACGTTGTCGTGCTCGTCCTTCCCTATGGGGACGGACTCGTGGGGAATGTTCGGGATGTTGAGGACGCAGTCCTGGCGGATGTCCTCGAGCTCGGCCATCCTGTCGTCGTTGGCCTTGATCTTGTCGGAGACCTCCCTCATCTCCTTGATACGCGCATCCTTCTCCTCGCCCTTGGGCATCTTGGAGATCTGCAGGGAGACCTCGTTCCTGGTCTGCCTGAGGCGGTTGTTCTCATCGGTGAGAGCCCTCCACTCGGAGTCGGCGTTGAGGAACCTGTCGAGGATCGCGTCGTCCTTGTTCCTGTTCTTAAGCATGGTCCTGATCATGTCAGGGTTTGATCTGATGACGTTGACGTCAAGCATCGGAAACACCTCGGAACTTCTTCTGGCTGAGGGACGTCCACGTGCGTTTGTCCGTGAGGACGATGACGCTCCCGCGCACGTCCACAGCGATCGCTCCGGTGGCCTCCTCGATCGACTCGGCCGCTCCCTTCGCATCGTCGTCCGAGTTGGAGAGAACCTTCACCTTGATCAGGCGGTTCTTCTTCAGCTGGTTGACGATCTCGTCGAAGACGCCCTGGTCGAGGCCGTCCTTGCCGACATGGACCGTGGGGCTGATGTCGTTGGCCCTTCTCATGAGCTCCTTCCTAGCGTCCTTCTCAGTCATGTGATTGCTCCTTCAGGTACGGTCTGCGGCGGATCTCTCCGCACATGCCGCATGTAACGCACACCATGTGGTTGCCCAGGCGGACGGTGCAGTTCCTCCCCGGCATGAGGGGGATCCCGCATCCGTCGCAAATAGGGACGTCCTGGGGCAGGGGGACCTGCGTCTTGGCGCCGATGCGCCTCGCGATCTCCACATACCTCCTGGCACGCTCCGGCCTGTCCTCACGGACAGCCTCTGCGGCGAGACCGAGCAGCCTGTCCATGCGCTCCCTGCCGATGTCGTTGAGTACCTTCTGCGGGACGCGCCTTCTGCTCATACGGTGTGCTCCGGACGTTCCGATTACAGCGGTCCTATAATAAGGTCACGCACACGCGTTATTACTCGGACGGTGTCGGATCCGGTCCGCCGTCCAGGGGACACATCCTGTCGAGGAGCCCGCGGACCTTGGGATTGTCCGGCGCCGTCCCGTCGCGGTGCGAGTGCCAGAGGTCCACGAACTCCCTGTGGAACCCGATGACGCAACCGTCCCAGGTATCCGCGGAGGACTCCAGTCCGAGGTCGTCGCACCTCAGGTGCCAGGTGGAAGCGCGTGCGTAGTAGCTCGGCACCCCCTCGAGCGGGTAGACGAGGCCGATGTCTCTCCCGGAGGAAATGCCCCTCAGGAACACCGCCCCCGGGAACGTGTAGCAGTTCTCGACGGCCCTGAGCTCCACGATGCGGTCCATCTCATCCCTGATCACGGTGCCCATGGCGATGACGGGCCCTGCCGCGGCGAAGTCCTCCTGCTCGTATCTAGAGATCCCGCTGGTGTAGCTTACGGGAACCAGCAAGGCCCCGTTGGAAATCGCCCAGTGCCCCTTCCTCTCCGGGTCCTTGACGATGACGCCCATGAGGCCGCCGCCGTGGGCGCGGGTGACGGCTCCCGCCATGCCTGTGACCCAAACCGTGTCGATGTCCGAGAACTGGTGGAGGTCCTCCCCGTAGCCGTGGAGGAGGGTGCATCCCTCCAGGTCGTGGAAGATGTCGAGGACGATCCCAGCGATCCTCTTCCTGCCGGGGACGTCCGGGTAGCTGTCGTCCATCCAGGTGCCGCGGGTGGTCCCGCCGAGGTAGTCCAGGGTCTCGTCCAGGAACCGCCTGGCATCATGTGCCAGCGCCCCCTGCGATCCGATGCCCAGGTGTGCGTACAGGCTCTCGGGGACGTCGCCCTGCAGCCTGAGCTCAGCCCTCACGATGCCGCGGCAGATCTCGGAGAAGAGGCGGTCGATGTCCGACAGGACGGCCTCGGTCACGCAATCGTCGGCGGACACCTCCGGATCAGTCGACAACACGACCCTGACGATGTAGCTCCCCATGCTACGGGAATCGCACCGTGACCTTAAAACGGAACGGGTTCAGACGGTCACGGGCACCATGGACAGGAGCAGGTCGCGTATCTCCTTCTCCTCGCCCTCGAACTCGTCGTCGGTCTCCGCGTAGGTCTCGAAGAGGAACTCGAAGTACTCGTGGAACGCGATGACGCACTCGTCCCAGCTGGGCTTGGCCTCGGATATGCCGAGGGCCTCGCAGTCGAGTGTCCAAAGTCCCTTCTTCGCGTTGTATCCCGGGCTGGCCTCCACGGGGTTGAGAAGCACGATGTCCCTGTCGGCGGTTATTATCCTGTGGAACTTGACGGTCGGGAAGGAGTAGCATCCGACGACGGCCCTCATCTCCTTGACGTCCCCCTCGTCACCGGTGACCACAGTGCCAGACGCTATGAGCGGGCCCGCCTCAGCGAACAGCGGGATGTCAGTGGATGATATGTTGCTCGCGAACGTTATCGGGACGCAGTCCTTCCCGTTCGAGATGAGCCAGCGGTTCCTCCTGACAGGGTCCTGGGAGATGGTCCCGATGACGGCTCCCTGGAACGAGACGGATGTGTCCTCCGCCAGGGCCCTGATCGCGTCCTTGCGGGTGAGTCTGAACTTCTTCAGGTCGTCTCCCCTGCCGTAGCGCATGTCATAGCCTTCCAGATGGTCGGACAGAGCCATGATGTCTTTCGCGAGCCTCCTGCGTGCCAGTGCCTCGCGGTGGTTCCCGGGTTCCGACCATGTGTCGGGCATGTTGGCTATGTCCAGCTCCCTCATGAGCTGGTTCAGGGCGTCCAGCATGAGCGTGTCCTCCCTCTCGGAGGATGCTCCGACGTCCGTCCCCGATGCTGAGCCCATCGCGAGGTCGAACCTCCTGGTAAGCTCCTTGGGGATGGCGTTCTGCAGTCTCAGCTCCTGCCTGATCATCATCGAGCCGATGTCGGATATCAGGTTCTGCACGTCGACCATGGTCTGTCCCGCCACTGATACGGGTACATGGGCGTTCTCGTCATCTGTCGGGACCACTTTGAAGTTGAAAGGCTGCATCTGGATCTGGACGGTCATGGGCCCGAAGCCTACTTATTCTTTAGGGAGTTGCGGGACGCGTGCGTGCGTACCTAATGCGCCCGAAAACGACGAAACGCTTATATGCGGGACGTATATCGGCAGTCAGTTGACACGGAGCCGTAGCGCTCCGATTGCATTCACAATCCAAGGTGGTTTAAATGGTAAGAAAGCCCGCTTCGATGTACAGGCAGATCAAAGGTCAGGCGTACACACGCCGCGAATACATGGGTGGAGTCCCCGCCAGCAGGGTTTCCCAGTACGAGATGGGAAACCTCCGCGAGGACTTCCCCGTCGTCCTCACCCTCAGGGTGAAGAACCGTGTCCAGATCAGGCACACCTCCATCGAGGCCGGCCGTATCGCCGCCAACAAGGTCCTGAACGGACAGATCGGTGTCGCCAACTACCACATGACCGTGAGGGCTTACCCCCACGTCGTCCTGAGGGAGAACAAGCTGGCCACCGGCGCAGGAGCGGACCGTGTTTCGAGCGGAATGCGCCAGGGATTCGGAAAGACCGTCGGAACCGCTGCCAGGCTCGAGCGCAACCAGGCCATCCTGACAGTCCGCGTTCCCGCCGAGAAGGCGGTCATCGCCAAGGACGCCCTCTGGAGGGCATCCATGAAGTTCCCCTCCCCTTGCTACATCGATGTCGAGAAGGGACAGGAACTCATCCTGTAAATGTTCGATTTCGAACTGGAAACCATATCACGCTGGATTAGCGACGGGGGCTTCGCCTCCGTCGCACTCCAGACGCCTGAGGGCCTGAAGATTCGGGCCCCCGAGATTTCTGAATTCATCGAGAGGGAGACCGGTGCCATCCCGGTCATCGTGGGACGTCCGTGCTACGGCGCCTGCGACCTCTTCGACTACCACGGCTGGGCGGAGGCTCTCATACACTTCGGTCACTCCCCCATACCGTCCCAGGGCGAGGATCCGAACGTCCTCTACATAGAGTCCCGTTCCGACGTCGACGTCGACGGGTCGGTGCTGGAGTCCCTGGTCGACCTTCCGCAGAGGGTCGGTCTGCTGGCGACTGTGCAGTACCTGGGGTTGATCCCCAAGGTGAAGGGTATCCTGGAGTCATCAGGGAGGACCGTGTCCGTCGGTGTCGGCGACGGGAGGATATGCCATCCCGGGCAGGTCCTCGGCTGCAACTGCAGCGCCGCCGAGGCGGTGGACGCCGATGTGGAAGCGTTCCTGTTCATAGGAGAGGGCGACTTCCACCCGCTGGCCGCCGCGTTCGGGATGGAGAAGCCCGTGCTGGTCCTCAACCCCGTCACGGGGGAGGTCAGGGACATGGCGCCGGTCAGGGACAGAATCCTCCGCAGGCGCTTCGCCGCGATACAGGGTGCGAGGGATGCACAGAGCTTCCTGGTCATCGTGTGCAGCAAGATAGGTCAGAACCGTTCGGAACTGGCAGACAGGATGGTGGCGATGCTCAGAGAGCACGGCAGGACGGCCCACAAGGTCGTGATCGAGGAGATCAACCCCAATGCGCTCATGTCGTATCAGGTGGACGCGTTCGTCAACACGGCATGCCCGCGCATAGCCATGGACGATGCTGCCAGGTACCCGAAGCCGATGCTGACCCCGCCTGAGCTCGAGATCGCCCTGGGCGAGAGGGAGTGGGGACAGTATCTGTTCGACCAGATCCGCCCCTGAATGTTCGGAAACGAATCACGTTGGTTCTCTAACGTTTTATATGCGCGCGCGTGTAGGCCGAGGCATGGAGTTCAAAGACGCCGTCTCGGCCAGACGTTCCGAGTACATGCTGGATGCAGCCGACGTGGATGTCGACGCGGTCGTATCCGTCCTCAGATCCATTGCGGGTAAGGTCCCTTCCTCCTTCAACGCCCAGTCGGCGAGGATGTTCGTGCTGTCCGGTGAGGACCACGAGAGGTTCTGGGGGATCGTCGAGGACATCCTCGCTGAGAGGTCGAAGGACGCCGAGAGGTTCAAGGCTACGCGTGCGAAGCTCGCGACCTTCCGTGCCGCCGCAGGCACGATACTGTTCTACGAGATCGATGCCAAGACCGAGGCGCTCATGGAGGAGCACCCGAGCTACAGGGACCTCTTCCCCCAGTGGGCGGAGCATGGGAACGCGATGCTGCAGTTCGCCTCATGGGTCGCCATCCGTGACATGGGTCTCGGGGCCAACATACAGCACTACAACCCGATCATCGATTCCAGAGTGGCGGACGAGTTCGGGATCCCATCAGGATACAGGCTGATCGCGCAGATGGTCTTCGGCAGGGTGGTCACCCCGGCGGGACCGAAGGACAAGCTTTCCGGTGACGACATCGTCATTGTAGCCCACGCCAATAATAATAATGAAAAGGATATGTGAGGCCAGATGTTCACTTCCAAAACCCTTCTGAGCGGTGACCTGCCCGACGTCAGGGTGGGCATCGGCCGCGGATCCGATGTGGGGAACGTAGAGAGGAGCGTTCTCGCGATGGAGGGCCGCGACATCCGCATATATGATGACCCCAACGAACTGGTCTCCGACCTGGTGTCTGGGAGGATCGACGCAGCCGTCCGCGGCGACATGTCCTCGTCCATGCTCCTGCCGATTCTGAAGAAAGGACTCGGAGTCAAGGGACTCGAGAGGGTTGCCTTCATGGAGCCCCAGGGAGGGAAGCTCATCATCCTGTCCCCCGTCGGTATCGACGAGGGATGGACCGACGATCAGAGGTACGACCTCGCCGTGAGGTCTGCCCGGCTCGCCCGCAAGGTCGGCATGGGCGACAGGATCGCCGTGATGTCGGGAGGGAGGTGCGAGGACGTCGGCAGATGCAAGGCGGTCGACAGGTCCATCGAGAGCGCCAGGGCAATCGCCAAGCGCCTGGTCGCTGACGGTTACGACGCCTATCACTCGCAGATCCTCATAGAGGATGCGGTCAGGGAGGCGGACATCATAATCGCGCCCGAGGGGATCACGGGCAACATAATATTCAGGACGATGCACCTGGTGGGAGGGGCCAAGGCCCTCGGCGCACCGGTCGTCAACTCGGACAGGGTGTTCATCGACACATCCCGTGCCAAAACGGATTACAGGGACTCGCTCGCCCTGGCAATGAGACTTTCGGAGGAATGAGAATGTTTCTTGAGATAGACGGAGGATATTCCGGCATCAGGTTCTCTGCATGCCATTTCATACCCAGGCACGAGAAGTGCTCCAGGCTCCACGGGCACTCCTACATCGTGAGACTCAGGCTCGAGGGGGACATCGGCGAGGAGGGCATGATCATGGACTTCGTGGTCCTTAAGAAGAAGCTCAAGGAGATCATCGAGGAGCTGGACCACAAGACCCTCCTGCCCACGCTCTCCAAGGACGTGAGGCTCGATGTGACCGAGGAGTCCGTGGAGGCGGTGTCCTGCGGCAAGAGGTACGTCTTCCCCAGGATGGACGTGACGCTCCTGGACGTCCCCAACACCACCGCAGAGGAGATGGCGAAGATGATGACCCTCAGGATGGTCGCCGAGATCGAGTTCCCCGAGAACGTCAGGTCCGTCTCGGTCGGTCTCGACGAGGAGCGCGGTCAGACCGCCTGGTACACGGAGATGCTCTGATGCCGAAGGCTGTCGTTCTTCTCTCCGGTGGACTGGACTCCACCACATGCCTGGCGCAGGCCCTCGCGGACGGATGCGAGGTCACCGCGATAAGCTTCAGGTACGGCCAGAGGCACACCAAGGAGCTGACATCGGCCCAGAACGTCTGCGACCACTACAACGTCGACCACGTCGTCATCGACCTGGACCTCAGCTCGTTCAGGTCCGCGCTCACCAGGAAGGACATCGATGTCCCGATGGACCGCGAGGGCGATCTGGACGCGAAGATCCCAGTCACATACGTCCCGGCCAGGAACATCGTGTTCCTGAGCATCGCCGCAGGCCTCTGCGAGTCCGTGGACGCGGACAGGATATACATCGGCGCCAACTCCGTGGACTTCTCCGGATACCCCGACTGCACGCCTGCCTTCTACGAGGCGTTCCAGGCCATGCTCGCAGTGGGGACCAAGGCCGGGGTGGAGGGGCACCCGATCCAGATCGTCACGCCCATCCTCCACGACTCAAAGGCCGACATCGTCAGACGCGGAAAGAGGCTCGGCGCCCCGCTGCATCTCACATGGTCCTGCTACAACGGTGGCGAGAAGGCCTGCGGGCACTGCGACTCCTGCCGTCTGAGGCTACAGGGCTTCAAGGAGGCAGGGTTCAGGGACGAGATCGAGTACGAGCACGGCGAGAACCTCCTATGAGGATCTGCGAGATATTCAACTCGATCCAGGGGGAGGGCCTGACCATGGGCGCCCCCACCGTCTTCGTCAGGGCGGTCGGATGCAACCTCAGATGCAGCTGGTGCGACACAGGCTACTCCTTCGAGGGCGGCACCGAGATGACGGTCGACGAGATCCTCGACGAGGTGGGCGATGCGTTCCGCGTGTGCTTCACAGGAGGCGAGCCCATGCTCCAGCCCGACGCGGTCGAGCTCATCGGGCGTCTGGTGTCTAGGGGCATCCAGGTCGTGCTGGAGACCAACGGGTCGGTCGACCTGTCCACGGTCCCCGGGGGCCCCCTCGTGCAGATAAGCATGGACTGGAAATGCCCCTCGTCCGGGATGACCGGCAGGATGCTGGAGTCGAACCTGGGCATCCTGTCCGGGAAGGATCAGCTGAAGCTCATCATAAAGGACCAGGGGGACCTGGACTTCGCCGTGGACTTCGTGAGGTCACATGACATCGCATGTCCCGTGATCTTCGGGCCCGTGGGCGGCATCGACAGGCTGGAGTGGCTGGTCCAGAGGGTCCTCGACGAGCATCTCGACGTCAGGGTCCTGCCGCAGCTCCACAAGATCATATGGGGTGACAGGAAGGGCGTCTGACCGGAAGGTCGGACGCCATCTCCCTGTATCGGGATGTTAAAAAAGAGGGTGGCGGGGTTGACCCCGCGTTCACTGTTTGTCGGCCTGAGCCTCGAAGCTTTTCCTTCTCTGAACGCGCCTGACGTAGTCCGTCACGCACTGCTCTACCGTGCCCTCCTCGTCGTAGGACACGTCCACGCCCCCGTCCTGCAGGATCTTGATGCCGTGCATCCCGATCCCGCCAGTTATGACGGCGTCCACGTCGCCGAGTCCGACGATCGCCTTGGCGACGGCGAATCCAGCGCCTTCCGGAGAGTCGGCGTACTCGTTGACGATGACGTGGTAGTCCAGCGTGTCGGAGTCCACGAGGAGGAAGTACGGGGCGTGGCCGAAGTCGTCCGCCACATAGGAGTCCAGGGACTCCCCCTCCGAGATGACGATTATCTTCATCTCAGTTCACTGTCTTGACGACCTTGTCCACGATGGACTCGAAGGCCTTCGCGGACGCGGACTCGGGGTATTTCAGGACGACGGGCATTCCGCTGTCTCCAGCGTCCACGACTCCCGGCTCGATCGGGACCTTTCCTAGGAACTGCACGTTGAGCTCCCTGGCGGCGGCCTCTCCCCCTCCGCTCTTGAAGATGTTGGTGATCTCTCCGCAGTGGGGGCATACGAAGCCGCTCATGTTCTCGACGATTCCGATTATCGGGATGCGGGTCTCGGCGCCGAACCTCAGGGACTTCCTGCTGTCCAGCAGGGCGACGTCCTGGGGGGTGGTGACGATGATCATGCCGTCGGCCTTGGGCATGAGCTGGACGATGGACAGGGCCTCATCCCCGGTTCCAGGAGGCATGTCGACCACGAGGTAGTCGAGGTATCCCCAGTTGACATCCTCGATGAACTGCTTGATGGCGCCCATCTTGACGGGTCCGCGCCACATGACAGGCGAGTCCTTGTCTGGGAGCAGGAAAGCCATGGACATGAGCTTCATGGACGGGGGGACCGTGACGGGGATGAGCTTCTCGTCGAGGACGTGCAGCTTCTCGTCCTCGACGCCGAACATCTTGGGGATGTTGGGTCCGGTGATGTCGACATCCATGATTCCCGTCTGGTAGCCCTGCATGGAGAGCATGGCCGCCAGGTTGGAGGACACGGTGCTCTTCCCTACTCCTCCCTTTCCGCTCATCACGATGATGATGTGCTTGATCTGGCTCAGGGTGTCCTGGAGTTTCGTCTCCTCCTGGATCGATTCCTCTGTAAGAAGTGGTCCTGCCATGTTAATCCTTCACGCCGTGTATGCCATGCCGTTCTTAAACTGTTTGCGGGGAACCCCCAGGGGTATCACGCCTGATACCGTCCCAGGCGTTCCGCTATATATTGACGGAACGGCATCCCCATGGCGCATATGGGATTCGAACTGATGCACAAGGACGTCCATGTGGCGGATGTGGACATAAGCGAGGTCGACGGGGACATGTTCAGGCTCAGGGAGGTGCATTCCCTGGACCACATGCCCATGGGCACGCTCAGGGAAGGGAGGGGCGACGTGCTCAACCTCGGGCGCTGGTGGGCGCGCCGCTCCATCCCGGAATCCCGTTCCGGACTCAGGAGGCTTTTGGAGAGGGCCGGGCTTCCGGATGCCAGGTCGCTGCTTCTCGGATCGCACGGGCTCAGTCTCTCCGACCAATACTGGGTGAGACCGTCCGGTTCTGGCATTCCGTGGGAAGAGGTCAACTTCTTCGACAACGAGTTCAGCGAGAGTGTCGGGATGACGCTTCTGGGGAAGGAGGTCGCAGAGGGGTTCGTGGACCTGATGTCGCCCGATAACACATCGGAGGGTAATCTCGTCAAGATGTGGCGCATACTCGATGGCGTCCACTGTCTCTACAAGGGAGGTTCGGTGCCTTTTCGCCAGGAGCCGTACAACGAGGTCGTGGCGACCATGGTCATGGACAGGCTGGGCATAGACAACGCCGGGTACAGTCTGGGGTGGATTGACGGGGACCCGTACAGCGTCTGCCCGGATTTCGTGGACCGCGACACGGAACTCGTCACCATGGCGTATGTGATGTACGCCTCGAGATGGTGTGGCACCGCATACCGCACCTGCGTGAACGCATGTTCGGAGGTGGGCATAGACGTGGTCCCGTTCCTGGACAGGATGATCGTGACCGACTTTCTTCTCGCCAACGAGGACAGGCACCTCTATAATCTCGGTCTGATCCGTGACGCGGGCACCCTTGAATTCATCGGACCCGCACCGATATACGACTGCGGATCCAGTCTCGGCTACAACCGGGACGTTCCAGACATGGCGGTGGCGACGGGGGCGGCATGCAAGCCGTTCGCGGAATCGTTCGAGAAGGAGCTGGACCTGGTCACGGATTTCGGGTGGGTGGACGCAGACGGCCTGGACGGGGCCCTGCAAGAAGCCCGTGCGTTCCTGTTGGAATGTGAGGGCCTCGATCCGGAACGGGCGGATACGATGTCCGGGACAATCGAGGCGAGAATCGAGGCCCTGAGGTCCAGATTATGACGGGCGTCGTGTTGGGCAGGGCATACTATTCACGCAGCGCCCTGGAGCTGGCGCCGGACATGCTGGGAAAGCTCCTGTGCCGCAGGTTCGACGACGGGACCGTGGGCAGGTTCAGGATCGTCGAGACCGAGGCATACTACGGCGAGGAGGACACGGCGTGCCATGCCCACCGCTGCAGCACCGGGAGGGCCAGGGTGATGTACTCGGCGGGAGGCCTGGCCTATGTGCACAGGTGCCACATGTACAATCTCCTCACGATAGTGACGGGCCCGGAGGGACACCCAGAAGGGGTCCTGATCAGGGGCGTGGAAGGGCACGACGGTCCCGGAAGGACCGGCAGGGCACTCTGCCTGGAGCTCCCCATGTACGGGTCCCCGATGTCCCCGGACTCGTTCCTGTGGCTGGAGGACGACGGCTTCCGCACCGGTTTCTCGTCTCATCCCCGCATAGGCATCCCGTACGCCTCGGAGGAGGACCGCGCCCGTCTGTGGCGCTTCAGAGCATCCGAACAATCAGAATAAATCCGATGCCATCGATTCGGGTCTCAGATGCCAGAAGCTACAGTCGGAGAGTACATGGTCCGCAACGTCCACACGGTCAGTCCGGACATGACGGTCGAGCAGGTCAGACAGGAGATAATCAATTCCAACTTCCACGGGTTCCCGATAGTCGAGAAGGGCTATCTGCTGGGCTTCGTCACCGCCAAGGAGCTTCTGCGCCATATCGACAAGCCCGATGCGAAGATCCGCACGGTCATGAAGAGGGGGACGCTCTGTGCGATCCCGTCCATGTCCGTCGACGACGCCACCCGCATCCTTTTCAGATACGGCCTCAGGAACCTGCCGGTGGTGGACGAGGACAAGAAGCTGGTCGGGATCATCTCGAACATCGACATCGTCAGGTCCCAGATCGAGAAGTCCCGTCCCGGCAAGGTCATGTCCGTCAAGAACTTCCTGGAGCAGCAGAACGGCGTGAGGATGAAGGTCGTCAACAAGGACATCCCGATCGACCAGATCATCCCCACCCAGAAGGAGGTCTACATGGACGAGCTCGTCGGACGCCAGTACGAGCTCAAGAGGGGGCTCAACGAGCCCCTCATAGTTGTGGAGAGGAGGAGCGGCTACCTGCTGGTGGACGGTCACCACAGGATCATGGCGGCCAAGAAGCTGGGGCTGAGGGAGTTCAAGGCGATAGTCCTGATCCCCAACGACCTCGACACCAAGTTCGGTCTGGAGAAGACGGCCGAGCGCTGGGGCCTCCACACCCTCGACGACGTCGCCATCATAGAGGGCTCCAAGCATCCGTTCATGGAGGCGACCACGATGCTGCTCCCCAGCGAGGAGGCCAACGGCCTCAACCAGAGGCTCATGGACAGCGTGAACGGGGAGGACGTGGGCAACTGATCCTCCTGTGAAGCCGTCCCGCCCACTCTGTCGAGGGCAAGGCGCCCTGGTTCAGACGAAGACCATCTGGACCAGGATCATGTAGAGCACGGTCCCTGCACCCACGCTCAGCAGGACGTTCCTCCTCCAGGCGTGAAGCCCGATGACTGTGAGGCACGCTATGAGCTCCGGCAGTCCGTACGGGTAGGCGAACACCTGCGTGCTCCTGAGGCAGTACACCACGAGCATCCCGATGACCGCCGGCGGAAGTACGGCGCCTATGTACTTGACAGTGGGCGGTATTTCCCTGTCCTTCGGGAACACGATGAACGATGCCGCGCGAGTGGCGAACGTCGCGATGGCAACCGCGGCGATCATGATCAGCGAGGAGACCATGTCAAGCATCTGCCTCAGCCTCCTCTCTGTGCAGCTTCTTCTTTCCCAGGAGTATCACCGCGACCATCAGGACCATGGTGGGCAGGACGAAGTTCTCTGCCCCGAACAGGGCCAGGCAGAGCACCGCGGACACCATCCCTATGAGCTCAGCCGGACGGTTGGTGCGCCTGTACCACAGCTCCATGAACATGACGATGAAGAGCGCCGTCATGGCGAATTCTATGCCTGTCGAGTCGAACGAGATCACCGTGAACGCGACCGACCCTATGATCGTGCCCAGGATCCAGTAGAGCTGGTTGAGCAGGGTGATCGACAGGAGGAACTTCTCCTCGTCGACATCGTCCGGCACGTCCGTGGTGCATATCAGGGAGTACGTCTCGTCGGTCATCCCGAATATGAGGTACCAGCGCTTCTTCCCGAAGCGGTTGTACCTGTCCACGAGCGAGAGGCCGTAGAAGACGTGTCTGATGTTGACCATCACCGTCAGGAACACGGCCTGGATGATCGAGACTCCGGGGACGAAGAAGTTGGTCGCGAGGTACTGTCCGGAGCCGGCGTAGACCACCACGCTCATGAGGATTGCCCACAGCACGTTGTACCCCTGGTCGGCGAACATCACGCCGAAGGCGGCACCTATGAACAGATACCCAGCGAACACCGGAATGGTGTAGGGGAACGCCCTGGCGACAGCCTTTCTGTACTCTCCCATCAGACCCCGACCGATGCTGATGCGATGGGCTCCTCATATTTTGCTTCGTCGGATTCCGTGCAAGGTGCCAGCATCCCAGCGGGCGACGATAGGTAATGTACAGAGACATACATACTTTATATCAATACAAGCCTTGTCGCCGATTACATGAAGCTTAGGGAGCTCTGGGACAAATGGACGTCCATCAATCTCATCATCCGCATCGTAGCGGGGCTTCTGATTGGTATCGTCCTTGCCTTGGTGATTCCCGGTCTTGATGGAATCTCACTTCTCGGTACGCTCTTCGTGAACGGACTGAAGTGCATCGCACCGTTCCTGGTGTTCTTCCTGATCATCGGATCCATCGCAGGGTCCGGAAGTGGTCTGGGATCCCGTTTCAAGACGGTCTTTATCCTCTACATCGGAAGCACGGTCGTCGCCGCGGTTCTCTCCGTGGTGATGTTCTACGCGTTCCCGGTCGGAGTCACAATGCCCGACAACATCGAGGCAGTCGACTCCAACAGCGACATCGGTGTGTTCCTGGTCAACCTCCTCACGGGGATGATCGGCAACCCGCTGAACGCTCTGATCGAGGGTAACTACCTGTGCATCCTGTTCTGGTCCGCATTCATCGGCGTCGTCCTCAGGGCGACGGACCTGAAGGTCGTCAAGGATGTAGCCCAGGGCATCGCGGATCTCATCACGAAGCTCGTCAGGATCATCATCGAGTTCGCTCCAATCGGAGTGCTCGGAATCGTGTACGGAATCGTGTCCGACTACGGGATGGAGGTGTTCGTCGACTACGGCGCGCTCATCGTCCTCCTCGTGGTCTGCATGGCCATCGTGATGTTCATCACGAACCCCGTCATCGGCGGGCTGCTCATGCGCAAGAACCCCTACCCTCTCCTGTACAAGTGTCTCCGTGAGAGCGGAATCATGGCGTTCCTCACCAGGAGCTCCGCGGCGAACATCCCCGTCAACATGAACCTCTGCGAGAAACTGGGTCTGGACAGGGAGTTCTATTCCGTTTCGATCCCGCTCGGTGCCACGATCAACATGAACGGAGCGGCTGTGACCATCACGATCATGTCCCTGTGCGCGGCGTACACGCTGGGCGTGGACATCCCGATCGGAGCGGCCATCCTGCTGTGCATCATCTCCACCATCGCGGCATGCGGTGCGTCCGGTGTCAGCGGAGGTTCCCTCCTGCTGATCCCCATGGCCTGTTCGCTTCTCGGTCTTCCGGCCGAGGCCGCCGACATGATGATCGGAATCGGATTCGTGATCGGAGTCATCCAGGATTCTGTCGAGACCGCACTCAACTCCTCCGCCGACGTCTTCTACACATCAGTGTCCGAGGTCGTCGAGTGCAGGAGGAAGGGTGAAGTCCCGCACTACAACTTCTGAAAACAGGTCAGGGCGGTGGAATCCCGTCCGGCCTCCTTTCTCTATATTGTTATGATGCACGTAGCGAGTCGCTCGTTTCTGTAAAGGAAAAATGGTAATGCGTTTGTGGGCCCCCGGAGGGGCCCTTGTATATCGTGTCTCACTCGAGGAGCCTCATCCTGAGGTTCCTGAGATCCCTGAGGATGACCCTCTGCTCTGCGGAGGCGATGATCCTCTTGGTCTTGGCGAACGTGTCGGGGTTCAGGGAGATGCAGTCGATTCCCTGCTCCACGAGGAACTCCGTGAACTCGGGGTAGACAGAGGGTCCCTGTCCGCAGATGCTCACGTGCTTGCCGTGCTCGTGGGCGACCTTGATGAGCTGCGCGATGGCCCTCTTGACCCCCTCGTTCCTCTCGTCGAAGTATCCCATGTGTCCGAGGATGTCCGAGTCCCTGTCGCTTCCCATGACCAGCTGGGTCAGGTCGTTGGACCCGATGGAGAACCAGTCGCAGTACTCGCAGAACTTGTCGGCCATGAAGATGTTGACCGGGATCTCCGCCATGAAGTAGAGCTTGAAGTCCTTGCCGCGCCTGAGCCCGACGGATTTCATCATCTCCGTGATGTCCTCCACCTCCTCGATGGTCCTGACGAACGGGAGCATCATGTTGAGGTTCTTGAGGCCCATCTCGTCCCTGACCTTCTTGATGGCCTTCAGCTCGCACATGAACGCCTCGCGGTAGCTGTCGGAGACGTATCTGGAGCACCCCCTCCATCCAATCATGGGGTTGTCCTCGTTGGGCTCGTAGTCCGCACCGCCCTTCATGTCGCGGTACTCGTTGGTCTTGAAGTCGGAGGTCCTGAGGGTGATGGGCCTGGGGTAGAACGCCCTGCAGACCTTGGCGATTCCCTCGGCGAGCTTGTCGATGAGCTCCTCGGCCCTGCCCTCCTCGATGACGGCGCAGGGATGCTCCCCGATGTAGTTGGTGAAGAGGAACTCGCTGCGCATCAGTCCGACGCCGTCGCACTGGAGCTTGGCGATCTCCTCGGCCTTTGCGGGCATGGACATGTTGACCATGACCTTGGTCCCGGTGATGGGGACGTACTCCGCTGCCGCGGCGGGCGTCGCCGCCTGGGAGCTGCCGTCGTCGGGGGAGGTCTTCTTCAGGATGCCCTTGTAGACGGTTCCGGTGGTTCCGTCGACGGTGACGTCCATGCCGTCCTTCAGGATCTCGGTGGCGTTGCCGGTACCGACGACGCAGGGGGTGCCGAGCTCCCTGGAGATGATCGCGGCGTGGCAGGTCATTCCTCCCTCGTCCGTGACGATGGCGGCGGCCCTGCTCATGGCGGGGACCATGTCGGGCATGGTCATCTGTGTGACCAGGACGTCCCCCTCCTTGACGGCGTCGAGGCTCATCGATGTGTCGTAGATGACGACCTTTCCGGTGGCGAGTCCGGGACTGGCCCCGAGTCCGGCGGCGACGATGTCCTCCCTGTTGGCGGCCGTTCCGACGGATTCGTTGGTGGCGGAGTTCCCGGTGGCGGTGATGGGCCTGGCCTGGACGATGTACGCCTTGTCGTTCTCGACGCACCACTCCATGTCCATGGGCTTCTCGTAGTGGATCTCGATCTGCCTTCCGATCTCGGCGATCTCCTGGATGCGGTCATCGGGGATCTTCTGGGATTTCACCCTGTCCTTCGGGATGTCCTCCTTGACGACTCCCCCCTTCTCTCCGCGGACGTACTTCCAGGTCTGTGTGGAGATCCTCCTCTTCAGGATCTCCATCTTCTGCTTGTCGATCACGTACGTGTCAGGTGTGACCTCTCCGCCGACGATGGCCTCTCCGAGCCCGTATCCGGCCTCGATGACGATCTGCTTGGCCCCGCTGTTGGGGTCGACTGTGAACATGATTCCGGAGAACTCGGAGTTGACCATCCTCTGCACGACGACGGCTAGTTTGACGTCCTCGTGGGCGAAGCCCTGCTTCTCGCGGTAGGCGATCGCCCTGGCGGTGAACAGGGAGGACCAGCATTTCCTGATCTTGTCGAACAGGTCCTCCTCGTCGCGGACGTTGAGGTAGGTCTCCTGCTGTCCGGCGAAACTCGCGTCGGGCAGGTCCTCGGCCGTGGCGCTCGATCTGACAGCCACGAATCCGACCTTCCCCTTGGGGATCAGGATCCTGTACTTGGACACGATGTCCTTCTTCAGGTCCTGGGGTATGTCGCACTCCTCGAACAGCGCCCTGATCTTGTCGGATGCGGCTGCGAGGCTGTCGTCGGAGTTCCTGTCGATCCCGGCGAGCTCCTTGGCGACTTTGTCCATCAGGTTGCTGCTCTGGACGAAGTAGTCGTAGGCGGCGGTGGTGAGGACGAATGCCTCGGGGACCGGGAATCCGGCGTTGGTGAGTTCGCCGAGGTTCGCGCCTTTGCCTCCGACGATGGGTATGTCTTCCACGTGCAGTTCGTTAACATCCACGATCTTCTTATCCATGGCAATCCCTGTGAACTTGAATCGGTTTGGATAGGCCAGTAGACCTTGCTGGGCTTCTGTATAATTTCACCCCTTTTATTCTTTGGTTAGAAGATAGAAGAGGGGAGGCGGCGCAACCGGGTGACATCCCTGCGATTTCCGTCTCTGATTCTACGAAATACGAAATTCTGCTACGAATTCCAGACATAAAAGTATGGAATCCTTTCAAAAAATGGGGATTTGGCTTCGGATGCTACAAAGAGTTTAAATGATTGTCACTATACGGAACCTCAGTGGTACCAATGCACATGGAGATTTGCTGGCATGGTAGGGGCGGACAGGGTGTCGTCACAGCGAACGAGATCCTCGCCGAGACCGCCATCGCCGCGGGAATGTACGTCAAGGCCTTCCCCGAGTTCGGACCCGAGAGGATGGGTGCGCCCATCAGGGGTTTCACCAGGATCGCCGACACACCCATCAGGGTCCACAGCCAGGTCTACGAGCCCGACGTCGTCATCATCATGGACGGTACGCTGGTCGGCAAAGTGGACGTCACCAGGGGCATCAAGAAGGACTCCGTCATCCTCGCCAACTACACGGGGACCCCCAAGGAGCTCCAGGACGCCCTCATGACGGACGTCCAGTGTCACACCCTCGATGCGAACAGGATCGCCATCGACGAGATCGGCAAGCCCATGGTCAACACCGTCATGCTCGGCGCCCTCATCAAGTGCGTCGACATCGTTCCCTACGACCAGCTCGAGGACCAGATCACGAACAAGTTCACCGGAAAGCTTTCCGACAAGGTCATCGTGAAGAACCTCTCCGCTCTCAAGAGGGGTTACAAGGAGGTGCAGTGAAATGGCATTGGCTAACATCAAGGACCTGGTCGTCGGAGGACGCATCGTCAAGGCCGGATCCTCCGAGAACTTCCCCACCGGGGACTGGAGGAGCTACGTCCCTGTCGTCGACCAGGACAAGTGCATCGACTGCTACACATGCTGGATCTACTGTCCCGACAACAGCATCGTCTTCAGGGACGACAAGATGTCCGGCATCAAGATGAGCCACTGCAAGGGCTGCGGGATTTGCGCGAAGGTCTGCCCCAAGAAGGCCATCACAATGAAGGAGGAGTGAGGATGACACACGACATCGCAATCAACGGAGACAACGCCGTCGCACTGGCGTGGAGGCAGATCGACCCCGACGTGTGCGCCGCGTACCCCATCACGCCCCAGACCATCATCGTCGAGAAGTTCGCCGAGTACGTCGCCAACGGGGAGGTCACCACGGAGTTCGTGTGCGTCGAGTCCGAGCACTCCGCACTCACGCTGTGCACCGCGTCCGCATCAGCCGGAGCCAGGACGTTCACCGCGACCGCCTCTCAGGGACTGGCCTACATGTGGGAGATGATGCCCATCACCGCGGCCATGAGGGTCCCGATCATCATGGCTGTCGCCAACAGGGCCGTGTCCGGTCCGATCAACATCAACAACGATCATGGAGACGCCATGTCCGCCCGCGACTGCGGATGGATCCAGCTGTTCTCCGAGAACGTCCAGCAGGCCTACGACAACTCAATCATCGCGCCCAGGATCGCCGAGCACCACGACGTGCAGCTCCCCTGCATGGTCAACCTGGACGGATTCATCCTGTCCCACGCCATCGAGAGGGTGACCATGGTCGAGACCATGGACGTCAGGGAGTTCGTCGGGGACTACGAGCCTCTGTACCCCCTGCTCGACTACAAGCACCCGGTCTCCCACGGAAACATGGACGGACCTGACTTCTACTACCCCCACAAGTACCAGTCCGTGCTCGCCATGGACAAGGCCCTGGAGGTCGCGGAGGAGGTCTTCAAGGAGTTCGCCGACATGACCGGAAGAGAGTACCACCTGGTGGACGAGTACATGTGCGACGACGCCGAGTTCGTCGCAGTCATCCTCGGATCCTCCTTCGGAACCATGAAGGAGACCGTCGACCAGCTCCGCGCCGAGGGAATCAAGGCCGGATGCGTCATGCCCCACGTGTACAGGCCGTGGCCGGAGGCCGCTCTCGCCAAGGTCCTGAAGGGCAAGAAGGCCGTGGCCGTCTTCGACAAGCACCTGAGCATCGGTGCGTACGGGCCCATGTTCCCCGAGGTGGTCACAGCTGCCGCAGACCTGGACACCATGCCGAAGATGTACAACGTCATCTACGGTCTCGGAGGAGCCGACGCCACCGTCGCAGGATTCAAGAAGATGATGGAGGAGATCAACGAGGGCAAGGCCGCAAAGGTCACCTATCTGGGGGTGAAGGCATGACATCACTGTCTCTTAAGGAACTCAACAAGCTGCCCGTCAGGCTCGCCAGCGGGCACAGGCTCTGCGCCGGATGCGGCGAGTCGATCATCGTGAAGCAGATCCTGATGGGAACCGCCGACCCCGTCGCGGTCTCCCTGTCCACGGGATGCCTCGAGGTCTCGACCACCGTGTTCCCGTACACATCCTGGAACACACCCTACATCCACACCGCTTTCGGCAACGGAGCGGCGACATGCGCCGGTCTGGAGACCGCCTACGTCGCCCTGAAGAAGAAGGGCAAGATCAAGGGTGACATGAAGTTCGTGAACTTCGCCGGAGACGGTGCCACCTACGACATCGGACTCCAGGCCCTGTCCGGAGCCATGGAGAGGGGACACAGGATGATGTACGTCTGTCTCAACAACGAGGCGTACATGAACACCGGAATCCAGAGGTCGTCCGCGACCACCCTCGGAGCCAGCACCACCACCTCCTGGGCGGGATCCGTCCAGTCCGGTAAGAAGGAGTTCTCCAAGGACCTGACCGAGATCATGGTCGCCCACAACATCCCCTACGTCGCCCAGGTCTCCCCCCACAACTGGAGGGACACCGTGACCAAGGCCTCCAAGGGATTCGCCGTGGACGGCCCCAGTTTCATCAACTCGATCTCCCCCTGCCCCAGGGGATGGAGGTTCCCGTCCGACGAGACCATCAACATGGCCCGTCTGGCCGTCGAGACCTGCGTCTGGCCTCTGTTCGAGGTCGTGGACGGCAAGTACGCCCTCACAGCCGAGAGCGCCAGGATCGCCGACGGAAAGGTCGAGAAGAAGCCCGTCATGGACTGGCTCACGGCCCAGGGAAGGTTCAAGCACCTTCTCCAGGACAGGTGGGAGCCCATCGCCGAGGCCTACCAGGACGAGGTCGATAGGCGCTGGAGAAAGCTCATCAAGCTGACAGAGCTCGACTACTGACCTGGAAAACACATTTCAGCCCCTTCGGGGGCTTTCTTTTTTCATATTGAACTCGGCGCGACCATCACGCAGTCCGACGGAACATCGTTCCATTGGATCCCATGCCGTATCCGACAGCACACGGATCAGGCCAAGATAGAGTGACGTCTTCGCATCAGCCAAATTATCAGTGTGTGAAAGAACGGCCTCTCGGCCACAAGATAGGAGAGGAAAAGTGGTTGACAGCGTGTCTGAGTTCCCGTAGGCTTGCGCACTACAGTACAGACAGATACGCGGGCGGACTTTACTGCCGGGTTCGGAATGGGACCGGGTGTGACCCCGCCGCTTTGGCCGTCATACCAAAACATGGGATAACCGAATAGTATATAATACTTTCGATTACCACGATCTCAGATGAGCATGTAGATCGCGACACCGAGGATTGCACCTATCAGCGCGGTCGAGCAGTTGTTGGTGTACTTGGACATGCGTCCCTTGTTCTCGAAGACGGCTCCGAAGATGCTGTCGAGGATGTTTCCGAACACGCCCATCACGAACGGAATCAGCAGAAGCCAGTCCACGGACTCGGTGAGGACGAACCATCCCAGAATCGCTATGAGCAGGGCCGCCACGGTCGAAACCGCCGTTCCGGTCTTCGAGACGCCTCCGTTGATCCCGGGCTCCACCTTCTGGAAGTTCGTGATCATGTAGACGTTCTTGTCGCGGACCCCTATCTCGCTGGCGATTGTGTCGGCACCCGCGACCGTTATGGTGGAGACGAACATGACCGCGAACGCCGTCGGATCCAGGACGCCCACGGCATTCAGCGCCACTGCGATGCACGGCGGAAGTCCGACACCCAAGACGTTCTTCCAGGTGCGCTCCCCTTTCTGTCCCTCCTGGAGCCCCGATTCTTCCTTCTTGTTGAAGTCCTTCATCGTGGCGACGAATCCGGCGATGGTGAAGATTGTGAGAAGGAAGAAGGCGTTGATCGACGCGAACACGCCGACGAAGGCTCCGACCGCGAACGATGCCACGGCTCCGCCCTTTGTGAGGCACTGGAGCTTGTACGCCTCCACAGACAGGGCAACGGACAGCACGATCGCTGCCACTGTGAGGTAGGAGAACTCCATGGGCACCGTAATGTGCCAGTAGTAAAAAAAGGTGACACGTCCGGATGCACGGGGTCACAGGGACTCCAGCATCTCGGTCGCGTACTTTATGCAGAGGTGCTTGTCTTCCAGCGGGAAGAACATGACCTTGCCCTGCTTGTACAGGGTGGTCTCCATACCGTTCCACTGGAACACGATCATCATCTCGTCCTGCTGGGAGATCTCGCATCCCTCGGACCTGAACTTCTCCGCGGCCTTCTCGAGGTCTATGTCCATCTCGTCGGATGACACGGCCATGAGTGCCTTCCCGCCGCAGAGGCGGGCGGTGGTGAACCTCACAGCAACGCCTCCAGCGTTATGGCGGTGCGGACCTTGAACGACTCGAGGTCCGAGTCGTTCAGTATCATCACGTCGGCCAGTGCGAGGACGTCGGCCAGTCCCCAGCCCATCTCCCTGCGGTCGCGGGCCTCGAACTCCTCCGGGCTGCGCGGGGCGTCGTCGCGTCCCCTCCTGACGAGGCGCTCATAGCGGGCGGACGGCGGGGCGTATATCCCGACTATGCGGACGTCGTCACTCAGGCCGCGGTAGGAGCGGACCTCGTCCATGCTCCTGCATCCGTCGACCAGGAAGACCTCCCCGTCCATGCGCTCGAGGGCGCGTTTGGCCCATATGTCCTTGCCGAGCTCTTCGCGCTGGGCGCTCGCGAACGCGCCCACCGTCAGGTCCGTCCCGGACGAGGCGTGGTACTCCCTCACGATGTCGCCCATCCTGAGGAAGGGGACGCCCATCGACCGGGCGACCCCCAGGAGCTCCTCCTTCCCGGCGCCGGGCATCCCGGCGATCAACAGGATCCTCATTCAGATCACAGCAGGTTGTCGGAGATGTTCATCAGTATCCTGTCGCAGTAGCAGCACCTCAGCTGCGGGGGGTGCCTGCTGATGACGTTGAACTCGGGGCTGACGGGCTCGCCGCGGTTGGTGATGCAGTTGGGGTTGCTGCACCTCGCGAGGCCCACGACGTGGTCCTCGAGCCTGACGGTGAACTTCTCAGCCACGTAGAAGTCGCGGATGATGGAGATCGTCGCGTCGGGGGCGATGAGGGCGATCTTGTCGACCGTCTTGGAGTCCAGCTCCCTGTCCTCGATCTTGATGATGTCCTTCCACTCGGTGGTCTTCGCCGAGATGACGTGCATCCCGATGCTGATGGACGAGTCTATGTTGCTCTCGTTCACGCCCAGGATCTTCATGACGTTCAGCGCCTGTCCGCATGTGATGTGGTCGATCACTGTCCCGTTCCTGATGGGGGCCAGCTTGACCTCCTTGATAGTTCCCTCAGGCATCGATATCACCTCCGAGGATCTCGCAGAGGAGGGCCATCCTGACCGGCACCCCGTTGAACGCCTGCCTGAAGTACCTGGCGTGCGGCGTCGAGTCGACCTCCTGGGCGATCTCGTCCACCCTCGGCAGGGGATGCATGACGATCAGGTCGCTCTTGGCCTCCCTGAGGATGGCGTTGTCGATCCTGTACGTGCCGGCGACCTTGTTGTACTCGGTCGGGTCCGGGAACCTCTCCCTCTGGATCCTCGTTACGTAGAGGACGTCGGCCTGGTCGATGACGTCGTTCAGGTCCGCCGTCTTGGTGGGGTGGCATCCCTTCTCCTCCAGGTGGGCGATGGTGTCCTCGGGCATCTGGAGGCTCTCGGGGGCCACGAGGGTCAGCTTCGCGCCGAACATCGTGAGCGCGTCGGCCAGGGAGTGGACGGTCCTTCCGTACTTCAGGTCCCCGACCAGCACGATGTTGAGACCCTCGAGGGTGCCCTTGGCCTCCCTCATGGTGAAGAGGTCCAGCAGAGTCTGCGTGGGGTGGGATCCGGCTCCGTCTCCGGCGTTGATGACGGGGTTGATGGAGCAGTTGGCCGCGAGTCTGGCCGCTCCCTCGTAGGGGTGCCTCAGGACGATCAGGTCGCAGTATGCGTCGACCATCCTGATTGTGTCCGCCAGGGTCTCCCCCTTGGAGATGGATGTCATGGACATCTCCGACACGTCGATGACGTCGCATCCGAGCCTGTATGCGGCGCTCTCGAACGAGAGCTTGGTGCGTGTTGAGGGTTCGAAGAAGAGGTTGCCGAGAATCTTCCCGTCCAGGGCGCGTTTGGTCTTCTCGCCCATGGCGTACGGCACCATCTTCTCTGAGAGGTCCAGGATGCTTTCGATCTGGTCCTTCGTGAGGTCTCTGATGGATACAACGTCCTTGTCGTATAGGTCCATGGGGAGGTTATCCATCTCGGCGGTAATAACCGTTTGTCCACGGGGTGTCTGGCGCCGCCCTCGTACCGGGCCGGCCAATCGCAACCCTTATCAGTCGGCGGTAGGTGAGTGGTCTCATGTTGGACATCGTCGCCAGGTCCCAGAGGGGAAGGGTCTGCGAATATTCTAGGGACGGGAACGTCCTCGAGACGCCCGCAATGATCAGGTCGGAGCCGGAGGGCCCCGTGTGCATCGCCGCCGGAGAGGGCGGGAGGGTGCTGAGGCTGTTCGGTGCTGAGGTCCCGCTGGAGAGCGGACTGCTGACGACGGCGTCTTCGGGCATGGAGTCCTCGTCCGTGGTAAAGGACGGGGTCCAGGTCGTGAGGCTGCCCCTGCCGGAGGACCTGGTTATCGACGATTCCGCGGATGTGGTCGTCGTCCCAAACGCCTACGAGCTCAGGAAGGACCCCCGCCGCATTGTGGACGTCGTGGTTAGGCTCAGGGAGGCCGCCGGGTTCGGCAGGCTGCTCTGCATGCTCGGCATCGGCGAGCCGTCCACAGTGGCGATACTGTCCTACATGGGGGTGGACCTGTTCGACGACTCGCTCCCCAGGGCGGCAGGGCTGGAGCGCGTGCTGCTGATGCCGGAAGCCGAGGTGGCCATGGGGGACGGGGACGTCGCCGGGGCCAACGTCGACTACATGGAGGCGGAGCTCGCCAAGGTCAGGATGTTTATCAGGGCGGACAGGCTCAGAGAGCTGGCGGACCAGCGCTCGTTCTCGTCGCCTTCCAACGTCGCCCTGCTCAGGCTGTACGATCAGAACGCCTACGGGTACGCCGAGGAGACGTGCTCCACCGTGGGATGCAGGTTCAGCTGCAACTCGACCCAGGCGCTCAGGCGCCCGGACCTGAAGAGGTACAGGGACCGCATGAGGGACTACCGCAAGCCGGAGCACAAGAGGATACTGCTGCTGCTCCCGTGCTCGGCCAAGAAGCCGTACCACATCTCCAAGACCCACAGGGCGTTCGCATCGGCGATCCACACCGCCCAGCACGACACCCTGGTCCACGAGGTCATCGTCACCTCCCCGCTGGGCATGGTCCCCAGGGAGCTCGACGCCTGCTATCCCGCCAACTCCTACGACATCCCCGTGACGGGGGAGTGGAAGTGCGAGGAGAGGGCGATGATCCGCGAGATGGTGGGCTCCCTCATCCAGCAGGGGTACGACAAGGTCATATGCCACCTCGGGGACGACTACGAGCTCGTCGAGGGGCTGGCCGAGATGGAATGCACGGTGGTCGGGGACCCGACGTCTCCGAAGTCCCTGGAGAACCTCGACAAGGCCCTGAGGGCCGCCGCCAAGGGGATGGATCCCGTGGACTACCTCGTGGACAGGAACAACCTGGCCCGCGGGCTGCTGGAGTTCCAGTTCGGCAGGGACATCGCGGACCTCCTCATGGACGAGAACACCTACGCCATCGGCAAGTTCCCCTATTGGAAGTTCATAAGGGAGGACCCCGGGGACAGGAAGAAGAAGACCCAGCTCGGAATGATGACGCCCGAGAGGGGCATGGTCTCCCTCACCCTGGAGGGTGCGGAGGTCCTCGCAGAGGCTGGATACGCAACCGTAGAGATCATGGACTTCGAGCTGAAGGGCAACCTGTTCGCGGTCGGCGTGATCCGCGCGGATCCTCGCATACGCATCGGTGACGAGGCGATCATCGTCTGCGACGGGCAAGTCCGCGGAGTGGGCGTCGCGATGATGTGCGGACGCGAGATGACCGACCTCAAGAGGGGCATCGCGGTGAAGGTCCGTCATAAGATCAAGTCCTGAGACGTCCGGACTAGCCGGATGTTATTCGGGGGTTTTCGGAGCATAGCCAGACATCCGAATCAGGGGGTACCTTATTCGGTGACCTCCCCTGATTCGGTTTAAATACGCTCGGCGAAATAGTAGTATTGCAGGCAAAAAGTGTGCATCACCCGCTGCTCTTGTCTGCGTTGAGGCGGTCGGATGTTTTTTCTACATCCATCCATCCTATCCGCTCCGATCGCCTCGGATTCTTCTCATCGGTTCTCTGCGGATCCAGGCTCAGACGAGATCGTCTCGTCGGCGTACCTTGCGGAGACCTTCCTGAGAACATGGCCGAAGGCCAGGCCGATAACGATGCCGACCAGGCTGGCGGCGACCATCGTCGTCCCGTCCAGACCCTGGAGGGCCTGAACCGTGACGGTCACGACGGACCCCGCGGTCATCCCCAGGATGCAGTAGTAAGTGGACCTGCGGTTGTTCCTCATGAAATAGTCCACGACCTTGGCGAGACCTATGGCCCCCACGACGATCCCGAGGCCTATCGGGACGATGGCGACCGCCCTGTCGGCGATGACGGACATGTCCATGCCGCCGACCAGGTCCATCAGGGGCGTATAGAGGCCTATCGCGAGGAGGATCGCCGCTCCGCTGAGCCCGGGCACGATCTTGGACAGCGCGATGACGACCCCGACCACGAAGAGCAGAGCCATGTCGACCATGTCGAGGTCGATGAGCGACACGTCGGAGTCGGAGGAGCCGACGAACAGGAACGCGATCATCACCAGGAACCCGACGACGCATGCGACGGCGTTCCAGGCCGTGGGCTTCTCATCGCCGTCTCCGTTGGCAAGACCGCGGATGTCGGGGATCTGGTACAGGATCAGGGCCGCGAAGAAGAACATCATGGGGATCTCCCAGTTCTGTAGCAGCGCGTCTATGCCCACCGCGCACACCAGGAGTCCGATGACGACACCGATGCCGAGGGGCACGATGAAGCGGAGGTCCCTGAGGAGCTTCCCCCTTATGTCGGCAATGTCGGCTATGAGCCTCTCGTACACCCCGAAGATGACGGCGATGATCCCGCCGCTCGCCCCCGGCATCATGGACATTATCCCGATCAGGGTCCCGACCAGGAGGTCCTTCAAACCTCTGCCGACCATGAGATGTCTCATCGGCTACACCTATATAACGAAGATGAACGGATGCCCCGAAAACTCATTATCGGCGTACCGCCATCCACGTCCAGCATGGCAGACATAATGATACGCAAGAGGAAGAGGATGAGGAGCAAGGAGGTCAAGGCCCTCGCCAAGGAGATCGAGGACGTCATGGGCGTCCCGGTTTTCTCTGAGGAGGACGGGGTCGACATGGCCGAGAGCACCGATTACAACCTCATCTTCGTCAAGAGCGACATCCTCGGGCTGGTCTACGAAGGCAAGCCTTTCCTGACCATCAGGGGCATACTGAAGTACAGGCCCGACAGGAGGGCGGTGACGGTCGACATGGGCGCTGTGCCCTACGTCACCAACGGCGCCGACGTCATGGGCCCCGGCATCACCGCCGCCGACCCTGACATCGCGGAGGGCGACATGGTCTGGATCAGAGACGCCAGGAACGGCGCGCCTCTGGCCGTCGGGGTCGCCCTGCGTTCGGGCGAGGCCCTCGCCTCCAAGGAGCCCGGCAAGGCCATCAAGACGATCCACTTCGTGGGCGACAAGCTCTGGAAGACCGGTGAGTGAATGCAGAGGTCCAAGGTCGTCCAGGACCCCGTCCATGGGAGCATCGAGGTGGACGGCGTCTTCCTGGACGTCATGGACCGCCACGAGATGCAGAGGCTCAGGTCCGTCAGGCAGCTGGGCCTCGGCAACCTGGTGTTCCCGGCGGCGAACCACACGAGGTTCGAGCACTGCCTGGGGACATACCACCTCGCGGGCAGGATGGCCGACGCCATAGGTCTCGGCCGCGAGGACTCGGACGCCGTCCGCATGGCGGGCATGCTGCACGACATCTGCCATCCGCCGTTCTCCCACGCTCTCGAGCCCATAATGGAGGAGGCCACGGGTCTGGACCACATGGAGCTCGCCAGGTCTTTGATAATGGGCGACATCCCCAACCATCTCCCCGAGTACGACGACATCCTTGGGGGACGTCCGACCATCGCCGAGACGATCGAGGCCGAGGGGATATCCGCAGAGGCCGTTTGCGGCATCATCGCGTCCCCGGAGTCCACCGGCGAGGAGGCCCTGGACCGCTTCTGGAACAAGCATGAGTACTTCCCGTCCAAGGACTACGCCCACCAGATCATACACGGCCCGGTGGACGCCGACCAGATGGACTACCTGATGAGGGACGCCCATCACACGGGGGTCTCCCACGGGAGCATAGACTCCGAGAGGCTGATCAAGACGATGATGGTCCAGAACGACCGCATCGTCCTGCGCAGGGGAGGCATCACCGCCGCGGAGGGACTGATGGTCTCCCGTTCCCTGATGTACACCACCGTGTACTTCCACGAGATCGTCCGCATAGCCCAGAGGATGCTGACCAAGGCGGTGGAGAACTCCGGTCTGGACCTGTCCGACATGTACCTGAAGGGGGACGCGGACCTGATGGCCATGGTCGAGGCGTCGGGAGGGAAGCCGGCCCGCAGCATGCGCAGGATAAAGGCCAGGATGCTGGACAAGAAGGCGTTCGCCGTCTACAGCGACGACATGACCGAGGAGAAGGCCGAGGTACTGCTCGAGTACACCGGGCGCGAGGGCGCGAGGAGACTGGAGCAGGAGGTGGCGGACGCCGCGGGAGTAGACGTGTTCACGGTCGGCGCGGAGGTGACCTCCAGGTCGAACCTCCAGGGCAGGATGAAGATAGGCAAGACCGACGTGGCCATCGCGGACGACGGCGGCAGGATAAAGTCCCTGGCGAAGTTCTCGCCGATAGCCAGGTCCCTCCAGGCGAGGGACCCGTACGGATGGGCGGTGCTGATCTCGGCACCGAAGGAGGACAGGGACGCGGTCCGCAGGGCCGCATCCAAGGTCCTCGGTTTCTGAGTCACCCCTTTATGACGCCGATGGGCGTCAGCTTGGCGACCTTGGCGGTAAGTCCCGCGTCGCAGACGACCTTGATGACCTCGTCGACGTCCTTGTAGGCTTCGGGGGCCTCCTCCAGGACACCCTCGAGGGAGCCGTTCCTCAGGTAGACGCCCTTGTCGGACATCTCCTTCATGACGCCGTCGACGGTCAGGCTGCTGATCGCGGCCTTCCTGGACAGCTTCCTCCCCGCTCCGTGGCAGGAGGAGCCGAACGTCTGCTCCATCGAGCCCTTCCTACCGGCCAGCACGTAGGTGCCGACGCTCATGTCTCCGGGGATGATGACGGGCTGCCCGACGTCGCGGTACTTCATCGTGATCTCGGACCTGCCTGGGGCGAACGCGCGTGTTGCGCCCTTCCTGTGGACGAGGACGTCCGCGTGGTGGCGGTCGATGTCGTGCCTCTCCTTCTTGGCGATGTTGTGCGCGACGTCGTAGACGACGTCCATGCCCATGCTCTCGGCGGAGTCGCCGAGGATCTTCTCGAAGGACTCCCTCACCCAGTGGGTGATCATCTGCCTGTTGGCCCAGGCGTAGTTCGCGCCGCAGCACATGGCCCTGTAGTAGTCGTCCCCGAGCCTCGAGTCGAGGGGCGCGCAGGCCAGCTGCCTGTCGGGCAGGCTGACCGAGTTCTGTTTGATGTAGCGCTCCATCTCCTGAAGGTAGTCGGTGGCTATCTGGTGGCCGCATCCGCGTGACCCGCAGTGGACGGTCACGGTCAGGGTCCCCTCCTTCAGACCGTACACCTTGGCGGTCCTCTCGTCGAACACGTTCTCGACCAGGTCGAGCTCCAGGAAGTGGTTGCCGGATCCCAGGGACCCGAGCTGGGGGAGCCCTCTCTTGCGTGCCTTGTCGCTGACCTTGGTGATGTCCGCGTCCAGCATGTGCCCGTGTTCCTCGGTGACGTCCAGGTCGCTCTCCCATCCGTAGCCGTTCTCCACGGCCCACTCAGAGCCGTTGGCGAGGATCTCGTCGAGTTCCTTGTACCCGACCTTGGTGAGCCCCTTGGATCCGAGGCCGGACGGGACGTTCCTGTACAGCTCGTCCACGAGCTCATCCTTCCTCCCGCCGAGGTCCTCCAGTGTGAGGTCGGTCTTGATGAGGCGCACCCCGCAGTTAATGTCGAACCCGATCCCTCCGGGGGAGATCGAACCAGAGGACTCGTCGACGGCGGCGACGCCGCCTATGGGGAAGCCGTATCCCCAGTGGATGTCCGGCATGGCCATGGAGCTCCCGACGATCCCGGGGAGGCACGCGACGTTCGCCGCCTGCTGCGGCGCGTTGTCCGCGCGGATTGAGGATATCATCTCCTCGCTGGCGTAGATCACAGCGTTGGTCCTCATCCCCGCGGACTCGTCCATGGGGATCTCCCACCTGTTGTCATCGATCCTGTTGAGCTTTCCCTGCCATGTCATCTGTGCGACCTCTTCCCCGTGTGATGACGGTGACTTTTTAATAATATCCTGTCCGCGTGGGAGTTTCCCCGACCCGTCCCGGTCAGTTCCCGGGGACGGGGATGGTGTGCCTCCTCAGAGACTCGGAATCGCCGCAGGCCCATGCCACGAGCTCTGCGATGTGCATCGACGGCTTCCCACCCGGCACCGAGTCGTACTGCTTCTGGCACATGGGGCATCCCACAACGATGACGTCCGCGTCCTTCGCGGCCTCCTGCCTCTCCGCCATCAGGGGTGCGCCCACGTTCCTGTTCCCCTTGCCGCAGCATCCCGGTTCGTTCCCCACGGGGATGCATCCCATGGCGCGGACGACGTCAAGCATGTCCTCCGACAGGCCGATCGCGGCGCAGCCGGGCTCCACCGAGACCCTCAGGGGTACGGGCACCTTGGGCAGGGCCGACAGTCTCCGGTGGAGGAACGCGATCAGATGCTCGGATTCGACGCCCACCATCCCGAAGGCCTCGTCGCATCCCCCGCAGAGCGTCACAAGCTCCCTTCCGCCGGCGGTCTCGCCCATCCCTATGAGGTATCCCTTCCTCTCCTCGTCGTCCATGGTCCCGAACTGTATCGGGTACATGCAGCACTTGAAGTCCGGGAGCTCGGAGGCTCTGACCCCCATGCCCTTCATGGCCGCCGATGCGGCGTACTCCACGTAGGGGACCTCGCACTTCGCGACGCATCCGGGCATAACGTAGACGTCGTCACCCGTCCACACAGGTTCCAGATCCGTCCCCGGGGCTCCCTCGGTAACATATCTGGACAGTCCCGTGTCCAGGAACGCCTGGCTGACCGGGACGTTCAGGAGCAGGCTGTACGCCGCGAGCATCACGAGCTTGGGCTCGCACCCCTGCTCGCAGGCCCTGGAGCAGAAACCGCATCCGACGCAACCGAAGACCCTCTTCAGGTCGCCCTCCATGACGGCCTGCGGATCGCATCCCCCGTGGCGGTGGGACGGGCAGGCCTCGGTGCAGGCGCCGCATCCGACGCAGAGCGAGCGGAAACGGTCCAGGTTGTCGCGGATGAGAGTCATGCGTTCCGTGACGGGGGTCCCGCCGTTTTAATTGTGCGGAAGTCCGAGACGATCCCGACATAAGATCCTCGGAAGATCGCATCGTGTATGCCACCGGGCTGCATGCAACCGTGTGTCGATGCAGTCAACAGGGACATCATAAGCAACCGGAGCGAAGGCAACCGAGGGTTCGAAAAGTGAGGGCCGGGACCGAGATTTGAACCCGAGTCAAGGGATCCACAGTCCCCTAGGATAACCAAGCTACCCTATCCCGGCCATGAAGCAGAACCGCTTATCAGCTTCCCTTAGATAAAGGTTCGCTTCGTCCCAGCACTCCTTCCGGCCGCGCACATACGGGCATCGGGTCCCAGGCACCGTCCGGTGCCGTGCATCGGGGTCTGGTTTCTCCAGGCGCACGGCCCGTCTCCCGGTCCCCGCGCGCGCCAAATATAAGAAGGCGGAGGCATACACGGGAGAACATCAGGCCCGGGACGCATCCGCGACCGCGGGCCGTACACGAGATGATTACAATGAAGGCACTCTATGCTGACGGATCGGTGCGCGAGACGGATGACGAGCTCCCTGTCATCAGGCACACCGCCTCCCACGTTATGGCGCAGGCGGTCCAGAGGCTTTGGCCCGGCACCAAGCTGGCCATCGGCCCCGCCATCGACGACGGCTTCTACTACGACTTCGACAAGGAGGGAGGGTTCACCCCCGAGGACCTCGAGAAGATCGAGGCCGAGATGAAGAAGATCATCAAGGAGAACCTGAAGCTGGAGACCTACACCCTTCCCAGGGCCGAGGCCATCGAGTACCTCAGGTCTAGAGGCGAGGACTACAAGGTCCAGCTCGTGGAGGACCTCCCCGAGGACGCTCCCATCAGCTTCTACAAGCAGGGCGAGTTCGTGGACCTCTGCGCGGGACCCCACGCCATGTACACCAAGGCCGTGAAGGCGTTCAAGCTCCTCTCCCTCGCAGGAGCCTACTGGAGGGGGGACGAGCACAACAAGATGCTCTCCAGGATCTACGGCACCGCGTTCGAGAGCAAGGAGAAGCTCGAGGCCTACCTCAACATGCTGGAGGAGGCCAAGAAGAGGGACCACCGCAAACTCGGAAAGGAGCTCGGACTCTTCGCCATCATGGAGGAGGGCCCCGGATTCCCGTTCTTCCTGCCCAAGGGAATGGTCCTGAAGAACACCTTGATCGAGTACTGGAGGGAGCTCCACACCAGGGAGAACTACTACGAGATCTCCACCCCTATGATCCTCAACCAGGCCCTCTGGCTCCGCTCTGGGCACTGGGACCACTACAAGGACAACATGTACACCACCACCATCGACGACGAGATCTACTGTGTCAAGCCGATGAACTGCCCTGGAGGCATGCTGGTGTACAAGACCGAGCCCAGGTCGTACAGGGACCTTCCCATCAGGATGGGCGAGCTCGGGCTGGTTCACAGGCACGAGAAGTCCGGGACGCTCCACGGGCTGTTCAGGGTCAGGTGCTTCACCCAGGATGATGCGCACATCTTCATGAGGCCAGACCAGGTCGAGCAGGAGATCGAGGGCGTCGTCAGGCTCATCGACGAGGTCTACTCCAAATTCGGCTTCAAGTACCACGTCGAGCTCTCCACCAGACCGGAGGACAGCATGGGAACCGACGAGGAGTGGGAGATGGCCACCAACGCGCTCATCAACGCTCTGAACACCATGGGTCTCGAATACGCCGTGAACGAGGGTGACGGAGCCTTCTACGGACCCAAGATCGACTTCCACCTCGAGGACTGCCTCGGCAGGACCTGGCAGTGCGGAACCATCCAGCTGGACTTCCAGATGCCCCAGAGGTTCGAGCTCGAGTACACCGGTTCCGACGGTGACAAGCACAGGCCGATCATGCTGCACAGGGTCATATTCGGGTCCATCGAGAGGTTCATCGGGATCCTGACGGAGCACTACGCGGGAAGGTTCCCCGTCTGGCTCGCGCCCGTGCAGGTGAGGGTCCTGTCCGTTTCCGAGAAGTCCTTCGACTACGCGTCGCAGGTCGCGGCGAAGCTGAAGTCCTCCGGAATCAGGATGGAGCTCGACAACAGCGACAACAAGATCGGGTACAAGATTCGCGAGGCCCAGCTCCAGAAGGTCCCGTACATGCTCGTTCTCGGTGAGAAGGAGAGCGACGACGGAACCATCGTCACCGTCAGGACGAGGGAGGGACAGGACCTCGGTTCCATGCCCCTCGACGACTTCATCGCCAAGGTCCAGAAGGAGACCGCGGAGAGGAGCAGCTGAAAAACATGAATCTCCGGCCCAGACGGGCCGGAGCCTTCAATTTTTTTTTTTACGATAATCTGAACGTCGGTCCAGGGCAGAGGTCTCGCGGACCATGGACGGGACGTATCCCATCCGTTTGCGCCGCATCAGCACTTGGCGGCACCGGACCTGACCGCGTTGGCGATGGCGGGGGCGGCCATGGCGCTGAGGGCCTCGATGAGGCTGTCCCAGTCCTCCTCGCAGACGATGACGGCGTTCCCCTTCTCGGTGGAGATGACGATCTTCTCGCCCATGAGTGTTCTGTTGGTGATCTCCTGCAGTTTCATGCGAGCCTCTTCGACTCCGAATTCCGCCATGATGGTAGGGATGCCTATGGAGGATATGAAGCGAACCGACGTACGATATATAGCATTCAGTAGAGGAACGTCCACTATGTACGTCCGGATCGGACGCGACGGGGACCCTGGCAACGGGGTCGTTGGAGAATGGGTCGCCGGCTCCGCTCAGAGCCGGCATTGCGTTCGCGAGGCTGTACTCAGGCGCTCTCTGTGGCGCTCTTGAGGGATGACTTGTAGGACTCGAGGACCGCGGGGACGGTCAGGACGCTGACCGCCTCGACAAGGGAGTCCCAGTCCTCCTCGGAAATCATTACGATGTTTCCAGCGCCGGTGCTGATGGTGATTTTCTCTCCCATCAGGGATCTGTCGACGAGCTCGCGCATCTTTTCCTGCGCTCCGGGAACATCATATGTTGCCATGAGTGATGCGACATTGTACCAGTATATAAAAGAATCTGATGTTTGTTACACATCGTTGGATGGGCTGAATAAATATCATATTCTAAATGTCTACCATAGACATATGTATAGTATATAGAGGGTGGATTCAGACGAATGAACAGAATATCGTTATTATAAAGAGGATAACGCTATCATAATCTTCCAAATCAAATACCGGTCGCATGAAGGTTGGATGGGAAATCCATCATTTGAGCGGGAAACGGTAAGCATTCGGATGCGAATCGGATGCAGAAGTGGTGAAGGGAGGGGCGGCGGGCCGCCCCCGTTGGACAGGTCTCAGTCCTGGATGACCCTGACCTGGATCTTCTTGTTCTTGTACTTGGCCTTAGGCAGATCCATGGTCATCCTGTTGCCGAAGTCCTTGTGGACCTCCACGACGGATGACTCCGGTCCGACGGTGATCTTGCCGATGGACACGTCCCTGATCCTGGCGTTGCGGATGATGAAGTCCGCCAGGCTGACCTTCCCGAACCCGTCCTTCTTGCCCAGGTTCACCTCGAACCTGCACATTCCGAAGACGTCGGAGATCTGGTCGTAGTCGACGACCCTCTTGATGGTGTCCTTGGTGCCGGGCTCGGCCTCGGGGACGTCCCTCTTCTCGATCTCCATGCCGGTGCGCATCTCGAACTCCCTGACAAGGTGCTCTTCCTCGGAGGTGACGAACGACACCGCCGTACCCTCCTTCCCGGCCCTGCCGGTCCTTCCGATGCGGTGGATGTAGGTGTCGATGTCGTCGGGCATGTCGTAGTTGATGACGTACGTGATGTCGTCGATGTCCAGTCCCCTGGCGGCGACGTCGGTTGCGATGAGGATGTCGGTCTTGTCCTCCCTGAAGTCGGACATGACCTTCTCCCTCTTGGACTGGGGCATGTCGCCGTGGATGGCCTCCACCTTGTAGTCCAGGTTGGTGAGCCTCTCGTCGAGGACGTCGACCATCTTCTTCGTCTGGCAGAAGATGATGGCCTTGGGCTTGTCGATGTCCAGGATCCTGCACAGGGCCCAGGACTTGTTCCTCCTCCCGACCGAGATGTAGTACTGCTTGGTCAGATCCAGGACGACCTCGTCCTGGGACACGGAGACCTCCTTGGGGTTGTGCATGTAGTCGAACGCGAGCTGCTTCACGTTCTCCTGCATGGTCGCGGAGAACAGCATCGTGTGCCTCTTCTCGGGCATGGCCTTGAGGATGTACTCGATGTCCTCGATGAATCCCATGTCCAGCATCCTGTCGGCCTCGTCGAGGACCATGGTGGAGACCTCTGTGAGGTTGAGGACTCCCCTGTTGATCATGTCCCTGACGCGCCCGGGGGTGCCGGCGACGATGTCGCAACCCTGCTGCAGCTTCTTGATCTGACCCTCGATGCTGGCGCCGCCGTAGATGGGCAGGCACACGTGTCCGGAGTACTTCGAGAGCTTGGAGAGCTCCCCGGAGACCTGGTTGGCCAGCTCCCTCGTGGGGACGAGGACGATCGCGGACGGGACCTTCCTCCCGGCCTCGATGGTCCCGAGGATGATGGATCCGTACGCGCCGGTCTTCCCGGTACCGGTCTGGGCCTGGCCGAACATGTCGACGCCCTTGAGTCCGAGCGGGATGGAGTTGATCTGAATCGGGGTGGGCTCCTCCCATCCCATGTCATCCATGGCCTTTGCGACATCCTCCGGGATGCCGATGTCTGTGAATTTTGAGATCATGCAAACCACTGATCTGAAACTCTGCCTGGGACAGAACCCAGACGACTTTCCTTTTTCAACGATGCGTACTTGGAAATCCTTTATAAATATTATTAAAAGGGCCCGTGGGCGGGACGGGAGGATGCCGCGGGTATCAGGGCGGGTGGTCCGCAAATCGTCCGATATCTTTATATCCAATCAGACAATCCCCGACTTACCACGTGTGGACGTAGTGTAGCTGGTTATCACTTAACCTTGCCAAGGTTAGAACTCGGGTTCGAATCCCGGCGTCCGCACTCATTCCTTCCTTCTTGTGATTCTTGGTTCGGAGCATCCTCTGCGCGATTCGGGTTTCTCTGTGTGCATCGCCGGTTTTCCTCAGTTCTGCCCACTGGTTGTCCCATCACGAGGTTTACAAAATCTTACCGTAAAAGTATGAAAAATCTTACCCTAAAGGTATGAAATTCTTTACCGTAAAAGTATGAAAAGTCTTACCGTCATGGTAAAATAGAATCATCGCATGCTTGTTTTGGGGAAGTGGGAATGACTCTGACGCCGAACGGATACAGGCCCAGGCTGATAGATGCGCACATCGACAATCTGCTGAGAATGTATGGTGCCGTGTCGATAGAGGGGACGAAGTACTGCGGTAAGACATGGACAGCGCTGAATCATTCGGAAAGTGTGTTCGCACTCGACGATCCGTCGTTCGATTACAACAATCTCAAGTTGGCGAAGGCCGACGTAAACCAAGCGATGGATGGAGACAGGCCGCATCTGATCGACGAATGGCAGACCGTGCCGGCGATATGGGATGGAGTCAGGAGAGCCTGCGACGGAACCACGGCCAAGGGCCAATTCATCCTATGCGGGTCGTCCACACCCCCGGAGGTCGTCAGTGGCGACCCGGCGGACACGCCGGGCTCGACGCCATTCCACAGCGGGATAGGGCGGATAACGACGGTACGCATGCGCACGATGTCACTGTTCGAGTCAGGGGATTCCTCGGGGACGGTCTCCCTGAAGGATCTGTTCGATTCCCGGTTCAAGGCGAGGACGGGCGAGACGCCGGACATGAAGTGTCTGATACGTCTCACGGTACGCGGCGGCTGGCCCGGGAACATAGGTCTGACATTCGACGATGACATGAAGGGATATCCCGGATACATAGATCAGCTGTGCGAGAAGGACCTTCCCCGCACCGACAGGAGCAAGAGTCCCACGAGGATGAAGATGCTTCTGCGTTCCCTGGCTCGCAACGAATCGACGGTGTGCAGCAACGTCACCCTGGCCAAGGACATGAAGGAGTTCGAGGACGAGACGATCAAGGATTCGACGGTGGCGAACTACATCGATACTCTGAACCGGATGTTCCTGCTGGATAACCAGCCGGCGTACAACCCGGGAAACAGATCTCCCATAAGGGTCGGGAAGAGTCCCAAGAGGCATCTGTCCGATCCGGCAATCGCCATCTCGGCACTCGGCATGAGCACGAACGACCTGATGAGGGACCTGAACACGTACGGCTTCATGTTCGAGGCCATGTGCGAGAGGGATCTCCAGATCTATGCCAACGCCGACGGAGGGAAGCTGTTCCACTACCGCGAGGGCAACAGGGAAGTGGATGCCGTCATCGAGATGGCCGACGGATCCACGGGGGCCTTCGAGATCAAGCTGGGGGCGGACCAGATCGACAAGGGTGCGGAGAATCTGCTCAGATTCTCCGACAGGATGGCCGACAGCAAGAGGGTGCCGAAGGTCCTGTGTGTCGTCTGCGGAATGGTGCCTTCCGCATACAGGCGTGAGGACGGAGTGTATGTGGTGCCTATAACAAGCCTGAGGAATTGACGGCTCGCTTCAGTTACGGTTCTCGTCCATCCTGTAGACCGTCCGCCCGCGCTTAATCGTCTCGAGCACCCTGACGTCCCTCAGTTCGGACGGTTCGCACTCCAGCGGGTCGCGGTCCAGGATGACCAGGTCGGCGAAGCACCCTTCCCTTATCTCCCCGATCCCGGGCTCGCGGTTCTGTCCGGCGGAGTCGACGGTGACCGCCCTGAGGGCGTCCATCACGCCGATCCTCTCGCTCTCGCCGCGGACGTCGCCGTTCTCGGTGACCCTGTTGACCGCACAGAACACCGCGTCCATCGGCCAGGGCTCCAGGACGGGCTCGTCCTGATGGACCGTGATCCTCATCCCCTTGGACAGCGCGGTCCCGCACGGGCTCAGGCGGTCGGCCCTGTCGCGGCCGAAGAGCTCCACGTACAGGTCCCCCCAGTACCAGGAGTGGGACACGAAGAAGGACGGCTCCATGCCGATCGCCCTCATCCTGTCCATCAGGTCCGGGGTGAGGAACTGCGCATGGACCATCACGACGTGCTGGTCGAGGCCGGTCTCCTCCGAGACACTCTCGGCCTCGTCCACCAGGGCCCTGCAGGCGGCGTCCCCGTTGCAGTGGACCGCCACCTCCAGCCCCAGCTCAGCGGCCTCCCTCAGGTACCTGTGCATATCTTCTATCTTGACGGTGGCGGCGCCGTTGTGGCCGTCCAGGTACGGCTCCGCCATCCACGCGGTGCCTCCCTGCGGGGACCCGTCCAGGAGGATCTTCACGCCCTTGACCTTCAGATGCCCGTTCCACTCCCCGGAGGGGAACCCGAGCATGTCCATGACCTCAGCGCGGTTCGGGGCGTCGACGAACCCCATGACGTCGATCCAGAAGTCGGGGGACTCAACCAGTGGCCTCACGAGCGGGACCATCTCCCTCTTGATAAGGGCCTCCTGGGCCGTGGTCACCCCGTACGACGCGAAGCGCTCCTGCGCCTCCAGCAGCGCCCTGTAAACGTCCTCCGGGGATCCGGCGGGGATCCTCTGGATGGCGGAGATGAACGGCCCCTCCTCCAGACGGTGGGAGTCCAGGCCGAGGGCCCCCATCGCGGCGGAGTTGAAGAGTCCCAGGTGCCCGGACACATGGTGCAGGCACAGGGGCCTGTCCGGACATGCCCGGTCCAATTCCTCCAGCGTGGGGTCCCTGCGCTCCGAGAGCTTAGACGGGTCGTAGTCGCGGGCATCCACCCATCCCCCTTCGGCGGTGGCCCCGGCCCTGTCCACTATCAGGCCGATGAGCGTGTCCATGTCGCGCGCGCTCCTGAGGGACAGCTGCAGCAGGGCCATGGCGTAGGCGGCGAAGTGCCCGTGGGCGTCGACGAACCCGGGCATCATGGTCCTGCCTCCGAGGTCGCGGACCTCGGCGTCCGGATGGAGCGATCTCAGCAGGTCGGAACCGCCCACGGCCGCTATCCTCCCGTCCTCCACGAGGACGGCATCCGCCTCCGTCTCGTTCATCGTCAGGATGTGTCCGCCCAGGAAGATCGTGCGCATGAGCCGTCATGGGGCTGTGCCATGTTATAGGTGGCGGCCCCTGCCCTCGACCGCTTCGAGCAGCGCGGCGTCCCGGAGGTACCCGTTCAGGACGTCGGCGGTCTGGCGGACGAGGTCCGACTCCTTCTGCTCCAGTCCGGACAGGTCCGGGACCGGGACGTCCCCGCGGGATCCCGGGTCGAACTCCGAGACCATGCCGTGGATGACGTCCCTGCATCCGGAGCCGGCGGTGGACAGGGACCTGGAGACCAGGGCGGCGCCCGTCGTCACCCTGTCCTGCCTGGACAGCAGGACGCGGGCGGGCAGGTCGGCCCTCTGGGTCAGGTTGGTCCTGATCTTGGACGACACCGTCGCCGCCTTCAGCACAAGGGCGGTCTCGGTCAGGCGGTCCTGGCGACCGTCCGCCGATTCGCCGAGGCACCGTATCTGGTCCAGGGTGATGTCCAGGTACCTCCTGCAGAGGACGGAGTTCTCGTCGGAGAGGCGGTACGGGAGGACCACCCTGTTGGCGACGCTGGCGATCAGCACGCCGGCGAATACGAAAGCGACCCTCTCGGTGAGTATGGTCTCCGGAGGGTTGGTCATGATGGCCGTGAGCAGGGAGGACAGCGTCACGAAGCCCATCATCGCCTCGTACCTCATGGGGGACAGGACGGTGAACACGTAGTTGGAGACGAGCATTATGGCCGTGAGGACCGCCAGGTCGCCGCCTGCGATGACCAGTGAGGCGATGGCGGCCATGATCCCCGCAACCGTCCCGACGAGACGCAGGGCCGCGCGCCTGGCCGTGCCCTCGAGATAGGGCTGGACCATCGCGATGGTGGTGAAGGCGAGCGCCTTGGCGTTGTCGTCGCCGGTGTACTGCCACACGAACACGTACAGCGAGAACATGAGGGCCATGCGGAAGGAGAACGTGAACCTGGCGGAATCGCGACGAAGGCTCTCCCTCAGGACCGTCCCGATCCTGAAGGACGCCGGTATGTCCGCCGTGTCGAACCTGTCGGCGGAGGTGCTGAATGACAGCCTCCACAGCTGGTCCCTCAGGAGCCTCAGCGCCGTCCTGGTCTCCGGGTCGGACTCGGGGCGGTCCCTGAGGAACGCGTCGATAGAGTCCAGGAGCGGCTGCATGTCCTCCCCCTTCTGGTACGAGGACAGGCGGCGCGCGATGTCCTCGATGCCGTCCAGGACCGCGGGGTCGCGCTCCCTGAGGCTCACCACGGTCCCCAGGACCTGCAGAGAGACGACGATGTCCAGCATCCTGCGGTCGCCGGGCCTGGACAGGAACCTGGACTTGAGCCTCTCGTAGAGGTAGCCGTCCATCCTGCCGCAGAGCTCGTCCAGCCTGTCGGTGCCGGTGGTCGCGCCGGCCCTCGCCGAGACGCACAGCGACGCCACCTCGTCGCAGATGGCGATCATCCCCTCGCGCTCCCTCCTGCCCTTGGACACGTGGTGGAACAGTACGTTCAGGCCCACGACGAACACGGATCCCGCCACGAGTGCCAGCAGCCTCAGGGGCAGTCCATCCGCCGCCACTGGCACGGACAGCATGAACGCGTAGCCCAGGAGGAACGGGAAGTGCATGGGGGAGTTCAGGTCGTGCATGGCGTAGAAGCAGGCCCCGAACACGAACGCGAAGTTCAGGACGGCGCCCGCGAACGGGTTCCCCAGCCACACGGAGAGGAACGAGAACGCGCCCATGGCGAGGGTGCAGGCGCACATCACCCCCAGGTTCCACACCGGCCTCACCGACAGGTCCCTGGACAGCATCGTCAGTGCCAGGACGATGATTATGACGCCGACCAGGTTGTTCTCCGGGCCGAACACGCTGGAGAACCCTGACACGAACACGCAGATAAGGATGAAGAACAGCGTCTTCCCGGCCAGGGTCCTGGCGTCCATGGGTTGTCATCGCGCCCGCGCGTATATGACTGGTCGCATGCGCCCGGACAAGGATTATATCCGTCCTGGTCATCGCAACCGTCATGATTCAGTGTCCGCGCGGTACGAGGGACTTCCTCCCCGATGAGTTGGAGAAACGCAGGTTCTACGAGAACAGGCTCAGGCATACCGCGAGGACGTTCGGCTTCAGGGAGGTCGAGACCCCCATCTTCGAGGACGCGGAGCTCTTCATCCTGAGGTCCGGACCGAACGTGCTGAAGGAGCTCTACGCCTTCGAGGACAAGGGCGGCAGACAGATCGCCCTCCGTCCCGAGATGACCGCACCTGTCGTCAGGATGTTCGTCAACAACATGAGCAACGAGCCCAAGCCCATCAAGGTGTTCTATTTCGGGCAGTGCTTCAGGTACGAGAGGCCCCAGAGCGGGAGGTACAGGGAGTTCTTCCAGTTCGGTGCCGAGATCATCGGCAGCGCCACCCCAGAGACCGACGCCGAGGCCATCGCCCTGGCGTACGCCATGATCGGGCAGATCGGCGTGAAGAACTACCGCATCCGCATCGGCCACATCGGGGTCCTCAGGCAGAGGATAGCCGACGCCGGCGTCCCGGCGGAGAAGACCGCGGAGGTCCTCCAGAAGCTCGACAAGAAGCTCTACGACGAGGCGAGGCCGCTCATGGAGGACATGGGCGTGAAGGCCGATGACATCGACGACATCTTCTCGCTGACGGAGACCGTCGGCGGCGTGGAGGTCCTGGACAGGGTCCCGGGAGAGGCCGGGGACTGGCTCAGGCAGGTCGTCGCGTACCTGAAGGTCATGGGAGTCGAGGACCTGGAGATCGACCTGGGTGTCGTCAGGGGCCTGGACTACTACACCGGTATGGTCTTCGAGGCAGAGGCACCCGCGCTTGGCGCGGAGAAGCAGATCTGCGGAGGCGGCTCGTACACCCTGTCCGAGCTCTTCGGAGGGGAGAAGGTGTTCTCCACCGGATTCGCCATAGGGTTCGACAGGATCCTGCTGGCACTCGAGAAGGAGGGCAGCTCCTACGACCCCGAGGGCATCGACGCCTACGTGGTGCCGGTCACCGAGGGCATGAGGGTCAAGGCCGCCGAGGTCACCGCCATGCTGAGGGCCTCCGGCGTCTCCGCAGACATGGACATCATGGGCAGGAAGATGGCCAAGGCGCTGAAGTTCGCGTCGTCGGCCAGGGCAAGGTACGCCGTAATCGTGGGCGAGAAGGAGTTGGAGCAGGACTCCGTCACCCTCAGGGACATGTCCACGGGGGAGCAGACCCTTGTGAAGGTGGCGGAGCTCTGCGGGAAGATCAGAGGTTGCTGATCGTTTAGCTATTCGCAGCACTGTACGTTGTACTTCCACAACGTATCTCTGAGATAGTGTTGTTGGAGATAGTCAATATCGGATCATTCAGCATCTCATCAGATTCGACGGTGAAACTTGTGCTTCCAGAACCGAGGTTCATTGGAATCTTGGATTCGTTACCGATATAGTATGCGTTCCCGCTTGTGGACGGGACGGTCACCTCGTAAAGGTAGTTGCCGTTTGTAGACGAGCTAATACATGAAATCGTGGCACGACTATTGTTGGCAGAGGTGAATGTCGATGATGGGAGATCCGGATCGTTATACGTGCCGACTGAAATATCCGAACTTGTAATACTGAACTTTCCTTCTCCAATGTTGACAGCGTATGCCAGTCCGCCGAGGATTGTTGTAACGGAAACATCGATGCCATTTTCTGTTGTGCTGTAGCGTGTGGCAGATGTATTACCCAATCCAGGTACGTTGACTGTGATGGATTCAGTCTTTACGTTATCTGGGATATCTCTGATACTAAAATCATGAGGATATATGACGTCGCTACTACCAGATAGTCCTGCTATTGTTCTTTGGTAATATTCTCCATCAGAGTAGCCGACAATCTCATAGGATTCACTCACTATGCCGGTACCACTCATTTCAACGGAATATGTGTACGTTGATCCTGGCAGGGCATATCCATCCGTCGTCAGGACCGTCCGGTCGAGCGCCACATACACAGCCGTTCCGGCAAGTGCGATGACCGCGACCAACATCACGACGATCAGTGAGGACGCCCCTTTTCTGGAGTTCTCTCCGAATCTCATTCGTTACACCTAATCCCAAGGAACAGATAGTACGATGATAAGCCTTGCCATCGCGCTGGTGACTTCCGAATGTGTCTCGAACTGTCAGCGATTTCCGGATGTCTGGCACAGGCAATTTCCACAGATGTGTCCAGATACAGACATGATATGTAGCCATTATCGCCATACTAAGACATTAATAGGTACATGCTCATGCGCGCGCGATTAAAATGTCACTACTGCTAGCCGAGGGGGAGCAGGTGGTCCGCAAGTACAGATGTGCGGTCGTGGACTACAAGTCCTCCGACAACAGCCTTGATGCGACCGGCCTCGTCAAGAAGAGGCCGGACACAGACGGCCTCGTGGTCGTCACGAACAAGAGGGTCCTGTACTACGCGGAGGCCGCGGCGCCCTCCAAAGGGTCCAACACCCCCGCGATGCATCTCCAGGAGGCGTTCATCGACAGGATCACCTCCACGGAGTTCATCCAGGCGGACGCCAAGAAGAGCGTCGTGCTTCCGCTGGCGCTCATGATCATCGGCCTTCTGGTAACCATCTACGCAATCCTCGACGACATGGAGTACATGTACCTCGTGCCCGGGGTCATCGTCCTGGTCCTCGGTGTCATGTTCCTGGTCCTCGCCATGAGGGGCGTCGACCAGCTCATGATGATGAAGATCAACACCGTTGCGTCAGAGGCCGGCATCCACGTGTCCGGTATGAGCCGCAGGGAGGAGCAGGCGCTGTCCTTCTACATGATGCCCACCCCCGAGTTCAAGGAGATGGCGTCAGAGATCGGAGCGCTCATCATCGACCTCCAGACCAACGGGGACGCCTGCATCGCCAAGTGGACTTCCGAGTGAGGGGGTCGAATGGCTGAGCTAAGACTCGCCGATGGCGAGGAGGTCGTGAGGCAGTACAGCTGCACGGCCGTCGACAACTGCGCCGTGTTCGCCGGGACGGTTATCCCGAAGGGCTCCAGGAAGAAGAGGGAGTCCCAGGGAACCATTACGGTCACCAACAGGCGCGTGATATACGACATGGAGGCCTCCGGGAGGAGGCAGCCCAGCTCGATCCATCAGGAGACCAGCATCGACAGCATCTCATCCGTGTCGTCCATCATGGCGAAGTTCGGCAGGGACGTCAGGGTCCCGGTCCTGATGGTGATCGTCGGGTTCATACTGATCTTCGCACCCTATGTGTGGGCCGTCGAGACAGACGCGCTGGCCACCGATGGGGACTATGAGGTAGGATACAACGTCGGGGTGGAGCTCGGATACTACACCGAGTTCATGAGCGCCCTGACAGAAGGTGAGGATGTCACGATTCCCTCGGGATACGTTCCACCGACGATGGACCAGTTCGGTTCCTCCGAGTATCAGAGGGGGTATCTGAGCGGATACATCGCAGGTGCGGCAGAAGCCGTCTCGGACATAGGGCAGGGGGATGATTTCTCCGTGCCTTCCGATCTGATGATACACAACTCCATGTCCACACTTATTCTGGTCTCGGCTGCTGTCGGGGCAGTGGTCTTCATTCTCGGTTCGGTTCTCTACATGATCTCATGCAGAACCAAGGACTGGGTCCACATCAGGATCGGATCAGGCGGTTCGGCGGGGGTCTTCATCACCTCTCTTTCGAACGGCCCAGACAGGGTCGGCATCGGGCCGTCCGTTGCCAACACGGACTACGTCCAGATGATCGAGGAGATCGGCGCCCTGATTACGGATTCCAAGAGAAGTCTTACTAAAGCAACGTCAGGAGGTCTGAGATGAATTCGAAAGCAATCCTGTTGACTGTTTTGCTCATGGTTGCTATCGTGGGTGGAGTGTCCATATTCGAAGATAGCTCTCTCGGCGCTAATCAAACGACGGGGGATGGTCCGACAAATGGGATTACATCTGGTGATAATACTCCTCCCGCCGAGCCAACGATTGTTTCTGCTGAGGGAAAGACTTCAACGGAATCAACCGCTGCCTCATGGAAATATGATTGTGAGGACGACATACTCACGATTACAGTCTCTCCAACAACCAACCAGATATCCGCTCTCGATTCTGATAACTCCATGTCATGGGGAAGTTGGACACTCACGTCCGCAACATTATCAAATAATGACAAAATAACAAGTGATTATTATCCAGATGACATCTTCGACACAACCGGATTCACCCTGGTTATAACAGGCGGGGATCCCAACATATCCGCCAACGCATTCAAAAACGCAAAGGTTACAACAGTCTCGTTCACTTCTTCTTCGACCAACGTGTCGATAGAGGCGGACTCGTTCAACGGTTGTTCCACCCTAAATACAGTCGATCTGAAGAATGTCACGTCGATCGGAGCCAATGCGTTCAAGGACTGTTCTAAATTGAATAAGATCTCAAATATTGCATCGCCGACGATAGGTGGCTATGCGTTCCAGAACTGCAAGGAGCTGACATCCGTTAACATCGGCTCGGCTACACTCAGTGACGGGAAGACCGTGTTCGCTGGATGTGAGAAACTCACGAAGTTCGAGGTCTCCAGCACATCCTCATACAAGGTCGACAGCACGGGACACATCCTGTACGATTCGGGAGAGACAACAGTCGTTGCATACACTCCGGGACACACTCCCACAGGCGTCGTGGCGCTGCCGTCCACCGTCAGGACGGTCAACATGGGGACTGAGAACGTCGTCTACGTCATCGATCTGCTGAAGACATCAGGCGACGTGACCTTCAACAAGCTGGATTCGGGAACAAAGGCGACCGCCATCTCGTATTCTTCCCAGGGGATGTCATCAGTCACACCATCTTACGCCAACGGAACGTTCACACTCAAGTACTCGCTGTATTCCGGATGGGCGGTCACAAAGAGCTGCATGGATGATGGGGGTGCCGGTGCGACCATCGCAACCGACGGAAACAGCATCCAGATGAAGACGGCTGCAGGCAACTCGTACAAGCTGCTTCCCATGGGAGTCGCCAAGGTGACAGCGGACAGCGTGCAGGATCTCAAGGAGATGGACGGATGGCTCGTGGACTGCCAGCTGGACATGTTCAACGAGGAGGGCGGCATTCTCACCAACGTCGACCTCAGTGCAAGGATCACAGGATACAGCGATTCCGGTTCAGGAGTCGCCACGGTCGGTGACACGATGTACTTCCACGGAATGGCCTGCGATGTTACCGGATTCAATCCAGGGAAATACACGGCATTGAAGGAACTCACAGTGACGGATGACCTGAGCATACCTTCGGGGATATTCGAGAATTGTTCGAAACTAACGAAGGTGACGATGGATAGTGTCACAGAACTCAACGACAGCGTCTTCAGATACTGCGTCAGTCTCTCGGATGTCAGCATGGACTCATGCACCACCATAGGTGACTACGCCTTCGAAGGATGCAACGCTCTCAGCAAGATAACCCTGGGCGCCAACAAGGTCGATTTCGGAAAAGGGGTGTTCAACAACTGCCCACAACTGGATATGCTCGCGGTCGGCAACGATACGGAGATAACCGGAAACCCCGGTTTGTTCATCGTTCATCTCGATGACAGCATGTCCGTCAGCCTGTACGACGACAATCTGGTCGTCACGGGCCTGTCCAACGTTCTGATGTACTCTGACAGCAAGAGCGGGGAGAAGGTCGAGGCGAGGACTTCCGCCGACGGTTGGTCCACAGTCTATGTCGGAGACATGGACGAGATCTATCTCTCCAAAGGAACCGCCAGCAGGTCTGACGGATACATGATTGTTTTCGACACACAGATCGGTGTGAAGACGGACAGCGTATTGGTTACCGGAAGCGGCGGTGTAGACCTTCCAACCCCACACAAGGACGGATACAAGTTCAGGGGTTGGTCGACGGACTCCGAGAGCTTCGTCGAATTCGATGACGGTTCCAGTGTGAGGAGCAGCCAGGTTCTGTACGGATTCTGGGAGAAGGAAGTCTCGCCAGACAACACCTCCACCTATGTGCTGGCGGCATTCGCAGTGGCCGTAATAGCGACCGTGCTTGTGCTGTTCGTCAACAGTCGCCGTTGAAAATACCTTACGTGCCTTCGGGCACGATTATTTTTCCAATGTTCTGTGACATTGGATTCGAGTCTTGCTGGCTCAATTGATCGGAAAAGGTAAAGTGAGGGGTCGCCCCCTCGTTTGATCACTTCGACCACTTGGGTTTGATACTTGCGAGGACAAGTACTGCGAAGACGATTATTGTGATAGCAGCACAGATTGCGATATACACCGTAGCTGAACCGTTAGGGGTGCTGACGCCTTCCACGTCGTAGTTGATTTCTACGTAAACGGCAGAGTAGATGTAATCGAATTCCATGTTGACTTCTGTCGAGGTCGTATAACGATGCGAGAAGGAAGGGTTCAGATACACCTGGTCGTAATCCACTGAGATGTATGCGCGGGGTGTGTTCGTCCCGTTGCTCAGTGTGAGGCTGTTCACAGTGATCTCAAGTGTGTCGCCTGCTCTCACGAAGAAGCTCACTCCACCATACGGATCGAGGATCTTCGTCGCATTCTTTTCCTGCTCATTGTATGAGATCGTCTGAGTGTATTCCTCGCTATAGTAGTTAGAACACATGTACACGTTCACCAATGTGCCTGCAGGCGAGCTGGTTATCAGTTCGCGGTCATCCGAACTGGAAATGCTGTATCTTTGTGGATCGGATATGTAGAGGTCCATCTGTTTGTCTTTCTCCGAACCGTCAATGTAGTAGAGATAATCGACATAATACCAGTCATCATAGGGGATGCTCTGTTTCTCGAATTGGGCATAGTAGAGATAGTTCTCGGTAAACCTCTCACTCACTGACGCATCCGATTCATCCATCATCGCCGGTGTTGTGCAAAGAAGCAGTCCTATCACGACGAATGAGACCACCACGTTCTTGTTGAGACTCATCACATCTCCCTCCTGATTGTTTTGAACAGTCCCAGAATCAGGAACAATACGCCCCAGACGATTCCCACGACCACGTTCGGTGTGATACTCGTCAGATCGAGATACGGCATCACAATCATACCCACTGAACCAGACATCGGCGCCCCCAGGATTCCCAAAGCCGACTCGCCCAGGAAGCAGGGGAGGACGAACAACCCCGATAGATCGGGGCCGTCCGCCTGGAAGTAGGCGAAGGCCAGTGTACAGACAAGCGGGAGGGCTATAGTCATCAGGATGAACGGGACCATGGAGGACCCTCTTCTCATGAAGCTCCCTATGCAGAACGCTGTTGCAGAGTATGCGAACACGCCGACAATGGTCAACGCGAGGGATGATGAAAGCAGGTCAGCGAAGATCGCATCGTATTTGGTCATGGAGGTGGCAATCGCCATTCCGTATGCGAACATGAAGATGGCCAGACTCATCACGAAACCTGCCAGGTACTTTCCGAGATAGAAAGAAGCCCTGCTCATTGGAAGTGAGACGTTCATGTACGCCGTTCTCTCCTTGAATTCATTCGGAAGTTGACTTCCGCACAGAATCGAAGTGAACAATCCGAGCAGAAGGGGCAGAAACGCCAGTAGCCCAGCGATGTATGTGTTCGAGAAATCGGTGACGAAGCCATACATCCTCATCATCGTCATCAGCATGTCTCCTCCCAAGAAGAAGATGATCGGAATCAGGAGAGCGACGAAGAGCATGAAGTAGGTCCACTTCATCTTCGAGAACAGCTTCATCTGCACCATGAACATGACCATGGTCTGCTTCAGGAACGACGGGATGTGATAGGTCACGTCCCTGTGGGCCTGCTCGTTGGACGCGCTGTACCCGGTGTTGCCCCAGGTCCCCTTGCGGTCCTCGGTCTCCGTCTTCTTCCCGAGCGGGATGACGCTTCCCAGCCCTCCGAGGGCGGATCTCTTCTTCTCGGTCTTGACGGTCGCCTGGTCCTGTGCGGTGGAAGGCCCGATGTCCATCCCGGAGCGTCCCGACTGGGTCTTCGCGGTGCCCAGGTCCATGGTCCCCGCCGTCTGCTTCCTCTCAGTCTTTCCGAGGTCGACGGACGGCTGCTTTGGCTGGCTGCGGGGCTGTCCCGAGCCGAGGTCTATCGACGCCTTGTGCTGCCCGGCGGACGCCTTCGACATGTCGATGCTCGCGGAGTACGTCCTCTCGGTCCTGACGGGTTCCTTCTGTTCCTGCGGCTGGGGTTTCACGGCCTCGAACGGTTCCGGCCTCTGAGGCGGCTCATCGTCGGCCTTCTTCCTGCCGAACGAGACGATCGGCTTCCTCTGGACCTGCTCCGTCGTCACGGGTCTGTCCTGTGCGGCGGAGGACGCTTCGCTCTGCTGATCCTCCCTCCTCTTTCCGAACGATATCTGCTTCTTCTCGGTCCTGACGGGCTGCTCCGTGTGGGTGGGGCCCAGGTCGATGGAGTTGTTGCGCCTGCCCTTCGGTCTCTGTATGGTCTCCTCGTCGGTCATTGGATCTCGTCCCCCTTCGTGAGTTCCATGTACAGGTCCTCCAGGTTGGCTCCCTTCTCGTTCAGCGCCAGGATCCCGAGTCCGGATCTGAAGGCGACCTCGTTCACATGGGCCTGGTCCTCCGTGGAGCCGGAGAACTGCAGCTTCAGCGTGTAGTCCCCCATCCTCTCGGAGCCGGTGACGCCCTGGCAGCGGGTGAGGTCGCTGACGATCTGGGGCGTGAAAGGCCTCAGCGTGCGTATCTCGAGGGTTATCTCCTTGTCCGCCCCGGTCCCGTGGATGAGCTTGGCGACATCCCCGGAGGCGATGACCTTCCCGTCGCGGATCATGGTGACGGATCCGCAGATCTCGGAGACCTCGCTCAGGATGTGCGTGGAGATCAGCAGGCTGACGTTCCTGTGCTTCAGCTCCGCCAGGGTCTGTCTGATCTCAATCATCCCCCTGGGATCGAGTCCGGACGTGGGCTCGTCCAGGATGATCGTGTCGGGGTTCGGCAGAAGCGCCTGCGCGAGGACCACCCTCTGCCTCATTCCCTTGGAGAACTCCCCTATCTTCTTGTCGCGCCACTCCCACATCCTCATCGTCTCCAGGACGTCCCTGGCGCGGATCTCGATCTCCCTGGAGTCGAGTCCGTAGAGCCTTCCTACGTACTCCATGATCTCCGCGGGGGTGAATCCGGGGTACGGTTCCGGAGTCTCGATGACGCATCCCACGTGCTCCATGGCACGTCTGTGGTCGTGGATGTCGATCCCGGCGATTCTTACGCTGCCGGATGTCGGCATCAGCAGTCCGGTGATGGCTTTGAGGGTGGTGCTCTTGCCCGCCCCGTTCGGACCCAGAAGGCCCATGAACTCCCCTTTCCGGACCGTGAGGTTGACGTTGGAGATGGCGGCGAATCCGCCGTACATCTTCGTCAGGCCGACGGCTTCTATGGCTGGTGTGCCGTCCATACCGGTGATATGTAGTCATCATAGCTTAAACCATCGCACACGTCCTGAAGTGGCCAGACCGCCGCGGGATACATACCATACATAGGCCTATGTCGGGTGCTAGCAAATAAATCGTAAACCGTTCCATGATTCATGAATTCCAAGATCGCAGTGGGCGCGGTCGTGGTCGCGGTGATCGTCGTCGCCGCGGCGGCCGTCGTGCTCACACAGAACGGAGGGGACGACAGTGGTACCGACGCCCCTGAGCTGAGGGACACGCTGTACCCTGGGGACTACATATCCCTGTCATCCGTGGTCGAGGGGTCGGGGGCCGCGGCGGTGTCCACGCTCACGACGATAACCTCGACCGACGGGTACTACATGTCGACGGTCACCACCACCGACGGCGTCGCCGACGGGGAGATGCAGATGAACTACGACTCCTTCATGGACAGCATAAGGTTCAACGACGACGCCAGGTCCGTGGGGGTCTCCGAAGGCACCGCGACCCTGGACACGCCCTTCGGATTGGTCGACTGCGAGATCTTCCACGTCGAGAGCATGGGACAGGAGGCCAGGTTCTGGGTCGGGGACGGGGATGTGATCTACAGGACCGAGATCACGATGAGCCTTCTCGGCGTCCAGATGACCTCCGTGGTGGACCTGGTGGCCACGAGCCTGTTCGGGGAGGCCCCCGAGCACGGGTCCGACGTGACGCCCTGCGTCCCGGCGGAGCCCGGGGATGTCGTGGACGACATCCGTCCCATCGTCAGGGTCGGGGACTCGTTCACGACATGGCTGTCCGGAGCGAGCGGCGGACAGCAGGTGACGGAGGAGAACGTCTACGAGGTTGTCTCCGTGGACGGCGACAGCGTGACGTACACTCTCACCTCGGACGGGGATGTTGCCGGAAGATCGACGGTCACGACCGACGAGTTCCTCCAGCTCATCTGCCCGTTGGCCGGCCAGCTCATCGTGCCCGACGACGTGGTGTACGTCCAGACGATCTGCGGCACCATCCAGTGCGGGAAGTACGTCATGACGCTCGACGATGGCTCCGAGGTCACGATGTGGTGCAGCGCCAACACCGGTGTCTTGTACATCGCCGAGATCACCATCGACGGGGTCACGGTGACGATGGAGCTCAGGGAGTGCAGCCTTCTCGTCGCCGAGTGATCCTTTAAAAACAAAACGGCGGGGATCCCCCGCCTTCCCATCATTTCTGGTTCCTGTCCATCTCCGCGTTCAGGAGCGCGTCTGCGCGGGGGATGAACTCCTCCGACCTCCTCACGTTCCTGTAGGAGACCTTCGGTATGAGCGACGCCAGCGATTCCGCGTCGGCGTGAAGGACCGCCATGTCGGGGTTCTTCACCCTGTACTCGCCGGTCATCTGCCTGATGACGAGCTGCGAGTCCATGACGAACTCCGCCTCCTCGGCCCCGAGCTCCACGGCCTTGTTGATCGCCGCTATGAGTCCCCTGTACTCGGCGTAGTTGTTCGTGTGGACCCCCAAGAATTCGGAGTGCTCGTGCACGACCCTTCCGGAGGATGTGACGACGATGGCGTAGGCCGATGGTCCGGGGTTCCCTCTGGATCCGCCGTCCGAGTAGACGGTCAGCTTCAATAGACCAGCTCCCTGGCGACCCTGTTGTCGGAGTCCACCAGCAGTACCTTGGCCTTGATGGGCTCGTCGACGAGCTCGTAGGCCATGATGATGACGAGGTCGCCCTCGCTCACGAGGTGTGCGGCGGCCCCGTTGACGGCGATGATGCCGCTGCCCCTCTTGCCGGGCAGGGTGTATGTGTCGAAGCGGCTGCCGTTGTTGACGTCCGCTATGGTGACCTTCTCGCCCACCCAGATCCCGGCCCTGTCCAGCAGGTCCTCGTCGATGGTGATGCTGCCCTCGTAGTCGAGGCGGGTCTCCGTGACGGTCGCCCTGTGGATTTTACCGCGAAGCATCCAGCGCATGTGACCGCCCACAGGTGCGGTTGTTAAAGTACTTTGGGACGAAACGCGTATCAGCGTCTCGTCCCCGCGTCGTCGGAATCGTCGTGGCAGGCGCCGAATAGCCTGACCGTGGGGTTCCCGCGCTCGTCCGTCTCGTAGCGGGCGTCGACGCTGAAAACCGTGCGCATGTTCCCGGGCGTCAGGACCTCCTCGGGGGTCCCGACCGCGAACACCCTCCTGTCGTGAAGGAGGATTATCCTGTCGCAGTACCTCGCCACCATCGGCAGGTCGTGGGAGACTAGGACGACCGTGAGTCCGCTTTCGCGGGACAGCCTGCGGACCAGGTCCAGAACGTCGAACTGCATGCTCACGTCGAGGTGGAGGGTCGGTTCGTCCATCAGCAGGACGTTTGGTGTCTGGGCGAGGGCCCTGGCTATGATCGTCCTCTGCCTCTCCCCTCCGCTCATGGTGTTGATGCGGCGGTCGGCCATGTGGGCGACTCCCGCCTGCTCCATCGCCTCGCGGACAATTCTCTCATCCTCGGAGGTGCTTCCGCGGAAGGCCTCTTGGAATGGCATCCTCCCCATCTCGACTATGTCCCTCACGGTGAACGCGAAGCTGATCTCGTTGGTCTGCGGGACCGCGGCGACCTTCCTGGCGATGTCCCTCTTCTGCAGACCCTCCAGGTCGTTCCCGTCGAGGAGGACGCACCCGCCCTTTGGCCTCAGGTTCCTGTTGAGGTTCCTCAGTAGCGTGGTCTTGCCGCATCCGTTGGGACCCAGGATGCCGAGGACCTCCCCCGGGCTGAGGGAGAAGGACACGCCGTCGAGGATGGGCCTGCCGTCGTATCCGTATCCGAGGTCGCGGACCTCGAGCGGAGGGGTCACCATCCGACCTCCCTCCTCCTGCTAACCAGCAGGTAAACGAAGAACGGCGCTCCCACCAGGGATGTCACCACGCCTATGGGGAGCACGCCGTAGTACGGGGCCACGAAATGGGCGACGTAGTCGCACATTATGATGAACGCCGCCCCTCCCAGGGTGGAGAGCGGCAGGACCAGACGGTTGTCCGGTCCGAGCATGAGTCTGAAGATATGGGGGATCACGAGGCCGATGAAGCCTATGGTCCCGACGAAGGCAACGCTGACGGCTACGACCAGGGACGACACCATGAGCAGCATAAGGCGGACCTTGGCGACATCCACGCCGAGATCCATGGCATGGGCGTCACCGAGCATCATCGCGTTCAGCTTCCTGCATTGGGTCAACATCACCGCCGCGCCTGCGACCACCACGGTCGCCACGATAGCAATCTCGGTCCATTCGGGATTGCCGAGGTTACCCATCGACCAGAACACGATGTCCTGCATCTCATCGCTCGGGGCGATGTAGGTTAGGAACGACACGATTGCCGATATGAGTGCGGACACCGCCACTCCGGCGAGGACGAGCGTCTCCGTCCTGACGTTGCCTCCTCCCGCCCTAGATACCGTGTAGACAAGGAACATGGTCAGAAGGCAGAACACGAAGGCCAGCATCGGCTGGGACGCGGAGAGGGGTATGAAGGACACCCCGACCAGGATGGCCAGGGCGGATCCCAGGGAGGCGCCGGAGGACAGTCCGAGTATGTACGGGTCGGCCAACGGGTTCCTGAAGACCGCCTGCATCACCCCGCCGGTGACCGCCAGTCCGGCGCCGACGAAGACGCCGATAGCGATGCGCGGCAGGTTCTGGGAGTTGACGATTTGGTCCGTCCCCCATGTGCCGTTCCCCATGAGGGCCGCCCAGACCTCGCCGAGCGACAGCGTCCTGTTCCCGGCCCAGGACAGGTCCAGCAGGATGAACAAGAAAAGCAGGACGACGAGCACGAGCACGCACAGCAGCGCTTTGATCCATCTGTCGGTGTTCATGTTCATCATCCGGTTGATGTCGGGCCCCCAGTTAATGGTTGCCTCTTCTAGCGATCACTATGCCCGCCGCGACAATCGCGACGATCACAACGACGACCAGGGCGATCATCAGTCCGTCGGTGCCGGTGCCACCATTATCGGAGGCTCCGCTCCCGGAACCGGGCCCGTAGTCCTCGATGTATCCATCGTACGGCTCCCCGAGGAGATCTGGGTAGAGGTACTGACCTATGGTCATGAGGCCGTCGGCGGACTCGGGGCACCAGTTGTTCCAGAGGCTGTCCATGATGACGACGGGGTAGTCCGTGTTGCCGCCCAGGACATCCTCTCTGAACGACTCCGCGGTCCCTCCGGCGGTCCCGTAGCTGTAGTTGACGAATATGACCGTGCCCGGGTTCGCCTCCAGCAGGGAGATGACGGTGTTCACGTCCCCGTAGTGGGACGCCGTCGAGTCGCTGTATCCGATGTTGTCCGCGTTGGCGACCTCGAGCATCGAGTTCATGATCGATGAGTTCCCGACGGAGAACTCCCCTCCGGTGTACCATACGAACAGGGCCTTTGCGCGTTCTGTGACCCCCGATACGGCATCCGACACCTGCGCGGTCTTGTCCAGCATGGAGCTCACGGAATCGGGGACAGTGCCCGATGCGATTATCGACACGTCGGAGACCATCTGGACGATCGCGTCGTAGTCGGAGATGGAGTCGGTGGTCCACACCAGGACCTTGGTGAACCCAGTGTTGTGAAGTCTTTCGTAAAGCGCCCTGTTGGACGTGTAGCTGGTCAGGATGATTGTGTCGTCGAGCGAGAGCTCTCCGTTGTCGACCATGTTGATCAGGGTCGTGACGATGTAGTCGTGGTTGGTCTCGCCGTAGAAGCTGCCAAGGTCAACAGCGTCCATGGCCTCCAGCTCGTCGTATCCGGTGTAATCGTATGTGGAATACCTGTCCACTGCGACGATCTTGTTCACGGCACCGGCCTCCGCAATAGTGAGGGTGGTGGCGGCGCCGGTGGAGACGATGCGTTCCGCGGGGGAGTCGTAATGGTAAGTCCTGCCCTCGCCGTCCGTTATGTCGAACCCGGTACCATCGGCATCCGCCGGAACCGAGACGAACACGGCGCACAGCATCAGAGCCAGGATGCCTGTTGCGATCAGTTTGTTGTTCATACGATCACCATAATACGAAATCGAATATTAGTAACACCATAAAGACGAGTGGAGGTACTTAACCGTTGACGACGGATTACACAGAATCAAAAGCGATTGAAACGATGTGAACAAAAAAGGGATGAGCGCCCTGGTCGGAATTCGAATCCGAGTCGAAGCCTCGACAGGGCTTCATGATAGGCCGCTACACTACCAGGGCAGTATGCCTTGGTATAGAGGACATCTATATAATGATTTCTATGGTTCGGGAAGATGGCCAGACGTTCCCTGCGGTACATCCCCGTCGAAAGTACGATATCGTCCCGCGTGCATCCGGATTCCATGCCTTTGGGAGATCCGCATGGAGGCCTCTTCGAGTACACCGTCGAGGGGATCCCCGAATCGATATTCGCCTGCTCCGTCCCGGTACGCGACCTGGACAGGGCGATTGAGTTCTACACGGGCATCCTATGCCTGGACGTTCTGGGCCGCACCGACGCGGAGGCGTACCTCAGACGCGGTCAGTGCCGCATAATCCTGAGGGTGTCCGAGGATGCGGGCGTGGACACAGGGGTGTACTTCGGAGTGGACAGTCCCTTCAACACCCGCCGCCGCCTCATCGACGAGGACGTGGAGTTCGTTCGGGAACCGGTCCACACGCCGTTCGGCACGTGCACGTCTTTCCTCGATCCGGACGGGAATGTTCTCCACGCGATAGACTGCGGCGCCGAGTTCAGAATCTGATTCCGGAGAGGGGAAGGTGGCCCCGCGAGGGGCCGTTTGGCTTCAGTCCAGGAAGAACTCCTTGACGTTGTCCCTGAACAGGTACCAGAGGATGATCAGCGCGACTATGACCAGCACGATCCCTCCCGCTCCGGTGACGAACAGGGATGCGATGCCGAAGATCAGGTTCAGTATGGTGAAGAGCACTCCGAGGTACCACCAGAGCTTCCAGCCCTTGAGGAACCCGGCCCCGACGACGATCTGTATAATCCCGAGGACAGCGACCGCGCCGCCGGACAGTCCGGCGATCTCCTCGATTTCGGGGTCCACAGCCATGCCCGTGGCGGCGAGCATGATCCCGGAGACCAGAAGCAGCAGTCCTAACAGCACGTAGATGACGCCGATGAGCGTCACAAGAAGAGGGCGTTTTGCTCCCATGACGGAAGCATCGCTCTAAGGGTTTAAAAGGTGGAGGGTCCCCGCGGGGGCCCTCCGATGATTGGGTTCAGTCTCCGAGGTTCGCCTGCTCGATGGCCGCGTCCAGCTCCTGCTGGAGTGCCGGCGGGAGGCCGTTGATGCTTCCCGACAGGAATCCCCTGACGATCATGCTGACGGCCTCGTCCTCTGTGAGGCCCCTGGACATCAGGTACTCGATCTGGTCCTGGGCGATCTTTCCGACGGCGGCCTCATGGGTCATCTCGACGTCGGCCACATGCGCCTCGAGTTCGGGGACCGCGTTGGTCGATCCGCCGTCCTTCATGATGATGCTCCTGCACTCCAAGTGGGCCTTCGCTCCGGGGGCGTTCCCCACGAGGCGTCCGCGGGCGCACATGTGTCCGCCAATGGAGATGCTCCTGCTCATGATCTGGGCGCTGCTGTCCCTTCCGTTCAGGTACACCAGTCCTCCAGTATCGATGTCGGAGCCCTCGTGCGCGATGCACATGGTGTTGTACAGGGCGGTCGCACCCTCGGCCAGGCTGGCGGAGGGGAAGCTCTGGAGGCTGCCGACGGGGTTCAGGATGACGTAGTTGTTGGTGTAGTTGGAGTTCTTCCCGACCACGGTGGCGGTCCTCGGGCGGACGCCGGTCTGCTTGCCCCAGCTGTGGATCATGGAGAAGGTCAGGTTGCAGTTCTCGCCCAGGTAGATCTCGGACACCCCGATGTGGAGGGCGTCGTTGGCGTGGGGGGAGGTCGAGCATCCCGTGATCATCTCGAGGGAGGCGTTGTCCTCCACGATGACGATGTTGTGGACGTTCTGGATGGTCTTGTCCGTGTTGATCATCATGCAGGTCTGGACGGGGTCCTTGACGTGGTATCCGGACTTGACGCGGATGAAGTAGCCGTCGGCCTCCTCGAGGTAGCTCTTGGCGGTGTACTTGTCCTTGGCGGGGTCCATCGCCTTCCACATGTAGTCCTTGACCCAGTCGTACTTCTTCAGGGCGTCCTGGGTGGACATCATCTCCAGTCCCTCCTGCTGGGAGGAGCTGCAGTGGCTCATGCCGTTGTCGATGAACATCAGGGTCCCGGAGCGGTTCATCTCGTCGGCCACGACCCCGACCTTCTCCATGTAGTCCTTGTACTTGGAGCTCTGGAGGTCGTCTATCTGCACGGAGTCCTTCGAACCCTCCTCGTAGTGGTCCAGGTCCAGGTCGGCACCGTACGCGCCCTTCTTGTTCAGGGCTTCCTTCACAGACTGATTATCTGCTGACATCCGTCGCACTCTCCGTATCCGTTCTCTCTGATCTCCTTGAGCAGGTCGCTGGGCCTGCCGGAGCAGAATATCCTGCCGTCCCTCATGACGTATCCGCGGTCTGCGCCGATGTAGTCCATGATTTGGCCGGTGTGGGTGATGACCAGGGACGACACGTGCCTCTGCTTTCCGGGGCAGCTGCCGTCGTACAGCAGGTCGTGGACCTTGTTGCCGATGAGGTCGATGTTCTCCAGGTCCACGCCGGACTCGGGCTCGTCCAGGAGGATGAATTCGGGTTTCTGGGCGGTGAGCTGCAGGAGCTCGGACCTCTTGATCTCCCCTCCGGAGAAGCCCACGTTGACCTCCCTCTCGAGGAAGTTCTGCATCTTGAACTTGGAGGCGTCCTTCAGGATGGCCTCCCCGTTGTCGGGTGACGACGCCTTGATGAGGTCGCCGAGCTTGACCCCGTAGATGTTCGGGGGGCGCTGCATCATCATGCCTATCCCCAGCTTCGCGCGCTGGTCCACCGTCATCTCGGTGATGTCCTGTCCCTTGAACAGGATCTGGCCCTGAGTGACCTTGATCGAGCTGTAGCCCATTATAGTGGACATCAGCGTGGACTTGCCGGACCCGTTGGGTCCGAAAAGAACGCATGTCTCCCCCTCGTTGACGGTGAGGTTGACGCCTTTCAGGATCTCCCTCTCGCCGGCCACGGCGTGCAGGTCGACCACTTTCAGCATTTCAGTCATTTCTTCACCTGTAACGCCGTGAACGCTACACTGTAATTTAACTTATCGAGTGTCGCCGATGATACTGTACCCGGGGATGTGGCTCATCGGCCGCGATATCTGTGCCGAGGTGCGCGGATGCCGCCTCCGGACCGATACAGGTTTATCGGGCCCGACTCTACGCTCCTGCATGAAGGTACTCGCGCTCAACGGAAGCCCCCGCCCGATCGGGAACACTAGCAACATACTCCACGAGGTCACGGACCTCTTCGAGAGGGAGGGCATAGAGGTGGAGATCGTCTACCTCTACGAGTACCAGTTCGTCAACTGCAACGTCTGCCTGACCTGCGAGATCAGGGGGGACGGCAGATGCATCGACGAGGACGACGGGTTCAACGACCTCCTGGACAGGATGAGGCAGGCGGACGGGATCGTCCTCGCCGCGCCGACCTACGCAAACGCCTGCCCGAGCATGATGCAGACGTTCCTGGAGAGGGCAGCGCTCGTCTTCGGGAAGGGCGACCACGGCCTGAAGGGGAAGGTCGGGGGCGCGATCGCCGTGTGCGGACACGACGGCGCGTCCATGGTGTACAACCAGATGGTGGACTGGATGCTGATGAACCAGATGCTGGTGTCCGGGTCGTACCCGATGCCCATCGTGAGGGCGCTGAACTCCCCCCAGTACGAGGATGACAAGGAGGGTATGAAGGGGATCCACTCCCTCGTGGAGGGGATGGTCTCCGCCATCATGCGCCTCAACGGCTACGCCTGAGCCGAAAAAGGTTGGTCAGAAGAAGAAGAACCCGCATCCTTCGGACACGGATATCCTGGCCACTGCCTCCATCCTGTCGACCGGGCCGCTGTAGCGTCTGACCATCATCTTGCCCTCCTCCGGGAGGGCCTCCCTCAGCACGCCGACCTCCCTCAGGAGCTCCTCGGCGTCCTCGGGTGTGAACCTCTTCCCCTCCTTCACCGCATCCGGCACCGATGCCACGATGGGGCACCCGTGCCTTCCGGCTATCTCGGGGAGCAGGCTGTTGTCCGGACCGAACGCCCCTATGCAGCCCCTGCCCTTGTCCCAAGATAGCGGGCAGTTGGCGCACATGTCGTTCATCTCGTCGAAGCTGAGCATGTCCCATCCCGTGAGCCTGTCGTCGGCGTCCGCCTTCGCCAGCACCATTTCCCTGACGTCGTCGGGGAGGCCCTCCGTGACGATCCATCCCGTGCACACCCTCTGGGCGAGCGGTTCGAGGGTAGCCCTGTCGTCGTCCTTCTTGACCTTGTCCATGTAGACCGCGTCGGTCTCGGGGTTGATCCTGTTGCGCTTGATGAAGGCGTCCCAGTCGCCCACGGCCTTCTTCGCGGTGTCCAGGTCCACCTTGGTGTCGTACTCCATGTACTCCTCGAAGCCGCTGGGATCGTCCAGGTGCACCTTGACGATGTTCGCGCGCAGCTCCCTGCAGGGAGCGCTGGGTGCCTCAGTCTCACAGATTCCGATGTTGATTCCCATGCCCTCACCTCCGCCTCGGCGGCGGGATACGACGCTATTCGCTCACTATGTAGTTAATGACTGCGGATGCGGATCACAGACGGTTCTCCGATACGACCGATCCGCTGCGGGAGACGACCGTCTCCGTGACCTCGACGGGTCTGCCGGCGGTCTCGGCGGCCGCCACCACG
>ERZ1673744.319-NODE-319-length-68766-cov-18.260686_pt1 | contig 68766 bp, 68 predicted proteins | sample MGYA00580207_ERZ1673744 | MGnify/ENA primary metagenome ERZ1673744 (study PRJEB41218, sample SAMN15661751) | gut metagenome | host: Homo sapiens | place: Canada: London | collected 2015-08-20/2019-03-30 | study: EMG produced TPA metagenomics assembly of... | reverse complement strand
AGTGGTTTTCTTTGGTAACTTTCTTTTGACAACAAAAGAAAGTTACTCGTGCCGGGGCACGAAACGCCCCATCCCGCGCCCGCAGGCGCAACACCTGCTTGTCCCCGCGCCAAGGAAGTCTTGAAACGTAGTTTCAAGCGGCTTTCTTTGGCAGCTTTCTTTCAACGATGAAAGAAAGCTGCTCGCGCCAGGGGGCGGCGAAACCCTCCCCCGCCGCGAAGTATTGACGCAAAATCCCCCGCCGTTACTGCCACGCCGCCGGTACCGGCGGCATAATACGCCGCACATCTTTCTCCATGGTATCCCCCGCCGTGGGCACAAAGCCCAGCCGCGCAAAGAACAGCCGCAGCCCCTTGTCCGGGCAGTCCGCCCGCAGGATATCCCTCCCCCGCCGCAGGCAGGCGTCAACAGCCTGCCCCATGGGTGGGATACCCAGGCCCTTCCCTCGCCATTGCGGAGTCAGGCCGTACCAGCTCAGCCGCAGGGCGTCCCCCTCGTCGGACAGGCTGAAGGCTCCGATCAGCGCCTCGCCGTACCACACGCCGGTAGCCTCGCCCCCGGCGGGCATACCCAGCGCCGCCCGCTTCTCCTCCGGCAGCGGGCCGTAGCCCTCGCCGGACTCCACCATGTTCTTCTCCTTCCACCAGCTCTGCCTGGCAAAGGTGGACAGTCCCCGTTCCGTCAGATGGCTGTTGTCGTCCCGGTATACCACCCGGAACGTCCCGTTCTCCCATTCCAGCAGCGACACGGCGGTGTTGTCCCCGTGGGGCGTCTGCCCCACCTCCGCCAGCGTCTGCCCCTGCAAAACGCCCAGCACGGTCCGCAGCGCCATCCCATGGGAAAATACCGCTGCGGTGCCGCCCTCATGGGCCCGGGCCACGCGCTCCAGCGCCGGGATAAACCGGTCCACCACCTGCTGTGCCGTCTCGGCCCCCGGCACACGCCACAGGTCGGCCCGCCGGTTGAAGTTGTACATCTCCTCCGGGTATCTCACGTTCAGCTCATGCCAGGTGTGGTCCTCCCACTCCCCCATGCAGATCTCCCGGAACGCCGGCTCCAGATGCAGCGGCAGCGCCTTGGGCAGCCAGATGGCCCGTGCGGTGATCTGCGTCCGGTACAGGTCGCTGCTGTACACCGCGTCGATATCCACCTTCCGAAACCTCTCCCGCAGAGCGTCGATCTGCTGATACCCCCGGTAGTTGGTGATCAGCCCGTTGCAGTGGCCGTGTGCAACGCGGTACAGGTTTCCCTCCGCCTCCGCGTGGCGGATCAGATACAGCCGCGTCATACCACCGTCACCCACTGCTTCCACGCGCGGACCGCCTCCTCGACCGCCGCCGCCGGCTCCGCCGCGTACTGCAAAGCACTGTCTGCCGCCAGCGCCCCGTGACCCATATCGTCAAAGGCCGGCAGCGCATTCTCCCCGTCGCAGTCCTCCAGCAGCAAAAACGCCCCCGGACATACTCTCCGCACGTCTCTCACATCCAGACTGTACCCCGTGGACACAGCCAGCGCTGCACCCCGGCGTGCCATCTGCTCCGCCACGGACAACCACAGCGCCCGGTCGCCGGCCACCAGACTCTGCACCTGTCCGCCGGTCCGTACCGCCGCGATGGGCAGCATCTCCCCAGCCTCCAGGCACCCGCTTCCGCCGTAGGGGCACACCGTCACGGCGTCCGCCCCGTACCCGGCCCAGCACTCCGGCTCCGCGGTGTTCATATCCAGTATCACATACAGTTCCTTGGCATGGGCCGCGCTGACAAGGTTCGCCAGCACGTCCGCCCCCATCATCCCGTGACGCAGATACGCTCCGCCCCGCAGCACCACCGCGGGCAGCTTTCCCGCCGCCGCGTCCAGCAGCGTCGTGCCGTGATACCGCAGCGCCTCCGCCTGGGCCATGGGCGTGTCGCCGAACATATCGATAAAGTTCTTCACAAACTTCCCATTCAGCTTCTCCGCCTCCGGCGCCAGCGTCAGCGCCAACGGTGTTTTTTTCTCGCGGATACGCCGCTGCAATTCCAAATCAAACATCATGTTCTCCTTTTTTACCTTTGCGCTCCCATATACACGCGCTAAGAGCACGCAAAATGACAAATGGCATATAAATAGTGTATAGATAACCTATAAACAACATCTACGCAAGTGTCTGACATCGTCTCATGGTATTATACCAATTCCGCCCCCGCTTGGCAAGAAACACCGCCGTCTTTTTCGCATTTTTTCACCTCTGCCGGGCATACTGTACACAGGCCGATAAAGGATAAAAATGCAACGAAAAAGAGGTGAACACGATGAAAACGTGTACTTTCCTCAAGGGAATGGTCGCCGGCATGGCTGTCGGCGTCCTGCTGGACAACGCCCTTCGTCCCTCGCCCAAGTTCCGCAAGACCCAGGCGGGCAAAACCCTCCACCGCCTGACCTGCGCCCTTGACGACGCCGTGGACGAGGTCTGCTCCAAGCTGCAATAACCGCGGTATCGCATCCGGGCGGTGTATGGTTATGTAAACCATACACCGCCCTATAATCAGCATATTTCCATCGTTCAAAATTACACATTATGTTAACTTAGATATTTGCTGTCAATTCCACAACTCACCCCGAAAATTCCATCTTGACAAACCTGGTATTTTTGGTATAATAGTCCATGCTGTTTGTCAGCGAATCGAATATGCAGTGGTATCGAAGAGGTCATAACGAGCACGACTGGAAATCGTGTTGTCGTCAAAAGCGGCACGAGGGTTCGAATCCCTCCCACTGCGCCATATTAACTAAACGGTATAGATGCGTCTGGCGAAAAGTCAGGCGCATCAACCGTTTCCGGGCTTTTTCGGGCCCGGATTTCTTCTTTCAAACCATAGATGCAAATCGCCGTTTCAGGGCGTCTGCCCCGATTCGAACCGGGCGTTTTCCCTTTTCGGGCAGATGCATTCAGCCAGTGCCCTTTTTGAACGGCGATTTTTCCGGTTGGCAGCGGTATTTTCCTCAAAAAAACTCACAAAGATTTGGGCGTCGTTTTGTTGATCCTGACGGACTGAGAAAGCGGCACCCTTTTTCATTTCAAAAAGGGCGCTGGTAGCAGCGCCTGCATTTGTAGGCCGGAGCATGATCGCTCCGGCCTTATTTTTTTATGCACGGGAGGAGTTACATGAGCATCAGCACAGAAGAAAAGGACCGTTACCTCAGAGAAACGGCAATTGTCCTTGCCCGAGAAGGATTTCAGACGGACAGAACTGATACCGGCAAGCTTCGTGTCCTGCTTGACGGTGCGCTGCTGTGCGAGGTGACCGAGAACGGCGGCATCACCTACCGAAACGAGGACATTAATGAACCGGAACGGGTCGCCGCCAAGGACATAGTGTATGAGAACGTCAGGATCACAGCGGAGTATATGCGGCAGATGGAGACGGCGCCCTTTTTGAAAGCCGATGGTCTGGAGGACGGCTACAGGGTGCTGGCGGATTTCAATGACATCGTGCTGGCCGGTATCCAGAGCAAATACGGCGTCCAGTTCGTTACCTGGGACTGGAGCTTCGACCGCAAGGGCGTATGTCATGGGCATTACTACACTGGACTATATTCGTCCGGCAATTATGATGCGGCAAAGCGGGACTTCGCCACTCGTTCCGGACTGATCCCAGAACAACAGGTCTTTCGGGAGGAACAGCTCATCGAAATCTACCGCTGCTGCACGGACACCCTGCAGGGCGGTTTTGAACTGTCATACGATCAGGAAAAGACGATTCAGGAGGTACGAAAGCAGATCGAGGAGTGTCTGCCTGACATCATGGAGCGCATCCAGCAGCAGGACGCGGAACCGACGCAGGAACAGACAATGTAATATCAAACGGTAAGGGCCGGAGTCTTAGCAAATAAGATTCCGGCCATTTTTTTGTTTCAGAGAGGAGTTCACTTATGCCGCGCTATTTCATGCGAGACACGCCGCTGCAGGCGATGGAGCAGTTGATGATGTCTCAGCCCGGTCAAAAACCCAGAGGCGGTGGAATATACCGCAGCCCATTTCATTACACGCCCAAAGATGTGGCGTGCGAATACTGCCAGAACTATGACCGCAAGCATCCGTGCCGCCTGTATGAATGCACCTGTCTGGAGGAACGGATCGAAGCAGGTGTACTGGAGCTGAATGAGTTTGTGCGGGACTGCTTCGCACTCTCTATGGGGGCACAGCTCCGAAAACGGATGCATCAGCAATTCAGAGAGCGGAAACCTCAATTCTTCCTGTCAGATGCCCACCGGCGAAGATGGACACACTGGCGAGAGCGCTGCTGGCGCTTGTCCGACCGGAACAAAGCGGCTCTCTTCCTTCTCACGGCATACGAGAGCCTTTGGCGCAGAATGGTCTGGAAATGCGGGAACGACGGTTTTGACTTTCAAAGCGTCCGTCTCGGAGGGATCGAGCCGGAGTTATACAGCGTCTACCAGGCGGCGAAGGCCATTGCAGTCGGCTGCTGTAATATTACTCTTGCGGACCTTGCGTCTCCGGAACTGGTCACAGATGAGGCGTTCCACCTGATCACTGGCGCACTACTGATGGCCAAATACGGAGATGCGGTTTTGAATTTGGAAAAAGGAGTGAATGAAACATGATGATTCAAGCGGTTCTCGGTAATCCCAACCACCCGGAATACGGCGTGGCGACCATCCCATTCCCCATCCCACATGACCAGTACGCACACTGCATGGAGCTGTTGGAGGCATTGGAGATCGGCGACGCGGTCAAGACGGACTGCAAGGTGGAGAAGATCGACAGTTTCTACACTGTCCTGAAACGAGCGGAAATGCTCACGGTCAATGTGGAGGAGCTGAACTATCTCGCCAAGCGGCTGGAAAGCTTCGACACCGGCGAGGCCGCACAGTTTCAGGCAATGGCACACAAGCTGGAACTTTTCGAACTGAAGGATTTCATCAACCTGACCTTCTGCTGCCAGCAGGCCACGGTCATCACCGACTTTTCCGACCTCGCCGCTGTTGGCCGTGACCACTACATGAACCTGCACGGCGGCAGCGCAAGTGTGGATGAGCTGAACAAACTGGATGGCGAGGAAACTGCGCGTCGGCTCATCGAAAACGGCAGCGGCAAAATCACTCCCTACGGCGTGGTCTACGACAACGGCATGAAGCTGGAGCAGGTCTACGACGGCCGGTTCTTCCCCTGCTATTACTATGAGCCGAATGTCATCACCGTTGCGGTGACCTCCAAAGCCGAGCCGGAGGACACCGAACACATCACATGGCTGTACCTCCCCATGGTGCAGGAGGAGATCGACCGCGCCCTCCTTCGCGGGGGCATCACAGATCCCGCCGATGTCCGCCTGCGGCTGGAGGACAGCCAGCTCCCCAATGAGGTGGATATCCTGTTGGATATGGAGTGCGAAACTCTCTCTGATCTCAACGAACTGGCAACGGCAACGGATGGGTTGTCAAAAGCGGATATGGAAAAGCTGGGCGCCGTGGTCACGCTGGCAGAGCCAAAGTCCGCGGCACAGATCAAAAATCTCGCGGAAAACCTCGACCTCTTTGACTTCGCCCCCGGCACACATACGCCGGAGGAGTACGGCAAGTACATGATCCGTCAGTCCGGTCATTTCGACTATGACGAAAATCTCGACGCTTTTTATGACTATGAAAAGTACGGCACGGAGCGCATGAACGCGGAGGACGGGATGTTCACCGACCGGGGTTACATCGCCTATAAGGGCTATATCAGCATGGAGGAAGTAATGAACGGCGGTCAGAGCAGCCGCATGGAGATGGGAGGGTTTTCACGATGATCATTCAGGCGGAACTGAAGTGTAAGCAGACCGGGTGTGAGGCAGATCCCTGTGCCGTGGATAAGGTCATCGAGCTGCCAAGCCCGCGGTTCCAGCAGTTCAGCCGCGCACTGCTGGCTGACTATGATTTCATCGCAGAAAACAAAAATGCCATCCGACACGATGAGGATGCCAGGCACTGTCTGCTCATCCTCGATGCGGAGGGAATGGACGGTTTCCTTGTTGACCCGCAGGGGCACAACTACGCCCGGTACAGCGCCTTTGTTCCCAACGCCCGCAGCTTGCTGACACCGGATATGGCAATCGACCGCAGCTATCTTTCACCGGCAGAGCCTTGGCGGGATGAGAGCAGGGATGAAATGCTCCGCATGACGCTGCGTGTCGATGGAAAGCCGGACTACACCCTCGTCCTCCCCGCTGACGAGGAATACCTCGATGCGGTGAAAAAATATCTTGATATTGATGTTTTCGCGGATGCCATGCTTCGTGATATTCGTTTCAAGGCACCATACATCGGTGAACTGATCTGCGACACGGACTGCCCCGCTGTAGAGGATTACAATGACTATGCGGAAGCGTTGGAAGGTATCTGGCAGAAGGACGGGATGCTCCTGACCTATGCGGCCATTCTGGATGCCGAGCGGCCAGACACCCTGCGCGGAGCCTGTGAGTTGCTGCGAAATCTGGACAACTACCAGCGCATTACGGAGGGCGCCTACGGTTACGGTCAGCAGCGATTACAGGAAACGCTGGGACTGGACGATGAAGCCATCTATGAGCTGGAGGGCTACATGGATTTTGAACGCTACGGTTCGGACTGCATGGAGCATGACGGTGTGGTGGAGACGGAGTTCGGTCGGCTGCGACGCTTAGACCCACCCTTTCCGGAGGGGCAGACACAGGGACAGCAAATGCTTCAGTAGCTATTACAGCTGACATGTGCTATGTTGTGTAGCTATACCATAAGAAAGAGGTGAAAATGATGGGAAATATGAGCAGATTCCATATCCGTTCGGCCCGCCCTGATGAGGCGGGCTTATTTTATACCCCGCACCCCGAAGAAGATAAACGGCGGGGTACCATCGGCCATATCCGCATGGACTTCGGGCGCAGCGGCAACGAGTTCTGGCATACTTGGTGGCCCCGCGGCCCAGAGGAACTGAACAGCCCCGCGTTCAAGGCGGAGCTGCAGGAGGTCGTGGACACGCTGAGGGAGAGTATGCTGAAAAACCGCTTTGCCATGGAGCGTTTCTGTTATGCCCGCGGTGGCAAAATCAGCGGCGGCTGGACACAAAACTACGGCTACATCGTGGAAACGGAGCATTACCGCTACTGCCTGCGCTGCAATCCGTCTCCGGGCGATTATAACTGCTACTGTACGGCCTATGATCTGGATGTGCAGCGGCAGAACATGGCGCAGGAAGAAACATCCCACATGGAAATGGGCGGCATGGTATGAGTTGGAATGGAGGTCGTGCCAGAGGGCTTCCAGTTTTCTATGGCAGCTGCGCAGATTCCCGTTGACTTGTGGGCGATCCTGTGGTAGTTGTGTTGTGTACCGGCACAGGACGGAAAAATAAAAACTGGAGGTACAAAATGAAAAAACTGCAAATCATAGCGGGTATGCTAAGCGTACTGTTCCTTGTAGGCTGCGGCGGGACCGGAGTATCCGCAAAAACCGCAGGAGAAGATCCACCGCAAACAACATCTGCCGATGTTTCCAGAGCCGCAGCGGCGCAAAATGGAAACGCAAACCCTTCGGAGGTCGTAACACAAGATGAGGCAGAACGCCCCGGCCTTATCGATACGGAGCCGTCGGGAGAAAAGAAAATCACTTCCTCTGCCAGAGAAACAACGCCTGCGGCGGAAGATCCTCCGGTACAGGTGCTGCCTGCCGAGACTGTGCCGCCCGAGGCTCCACCCATAGACTCCGACCCGTCCAAACCTATGACGGATGAGGCAACTCCCCAGCCGGAGGAGAAATCTTTTAACATGGACTACTGGCTGGCCTACGCCAAGGACTATGCCGTGAGCATCGGTCTGGTGCTGGATCCTGCGGCTGCCGGCACATGGGACACGCCCATCCGCTGCAGTAGCAAGACGGAAGATGTTCTGGCCGCCTATATCCGGGATGATCTGGCGTACTATAAGGATCAGGAAGGCTGCACCGCTGTGTGGATATGGACGGAACAGGCCGGAGACGGGCAGTATGAGCTGTTCATCGGACGTGGATAACGGAAGCTGTATATAGAGGAAAGGCTCTCGTCGAGAGCCCTTTTCTTATATTCAAATTTAAGAACGGGAGGTCTATTTTGAAACGAATCATCAAGTGCGGGACGGCTTTTCTGCTGGCGCTGGTGCTATGCCTATGCCTGCTGCCTACCACAGTCTTCGCCGCATCCAAACAGGTGTACATCTGGAATTTCCCTCTGTCAGATGACACCCTGAAATCCAGCGGCAACTGGGGCCACGGCGTGCTGAATCTGCGCTTTGGCTACCGGGTATCGGCCACAAGCTACACGCAGTTCCGGTGTCTGGACTCCTGGCAGGGAGAGGTGGCCTACTGCATCGAACCCGGCGCACCACAGAAAAACTACGATTCTCTCACCGATCATGACGATACATGGTGGGATCACCTGACTCTGCCTGACGGGCATCCCCTTACGCCCCGTGAGGTGCAGCGGCTGATTGGCCGCATTATGAGCTACGGCTACCACGGCACCATTGGCGGCGGCTGGTGGGCAGATGTAGAGAGTACGGCGGAAAAGATGGCCTGGGCCTATGCCACGCAGGTCCTCATTTGGGAGGTGGTGGCAGGTGAACGGGATAGCAGCTTCCACCATATTGACGTGAAATCTATGGGCTATGACGAGGCCTTGGAGCGGGTGGACACTACCCATCCCCTGCGGAGCAAGATCCTCAGCTACTATGATTCCATTGTGGACTCCGTGCAGACTCACAGCAAGCGGCCCAGCTTCTGCACTTCTACCGCCACCAATGCAGAGACGCTGGAGCTGACTTGGGACGGCAGCAAGTTTACCGGCAGCATCACCGACACCAATGGAATGCTGGGAAGGTACAGCTTCAGCTGTGAGGATGCCGACCTGACCTTCAGCAAGAACGGAGATGTGCTGACGGTCTCAGCGGAAAAGCCCATTTCAGATGCCATCACCATCACCGCTACCAAAGATGGCACCGCCAGCGCCGGTATGGTGGTGTGGGGCGACGGCGTGTGGGGATCGGCTACCGGTATTCAGGATGTGGTCACCTACTCTGCCAGCGTCCGGGACCCGGTGACGGCTTACCTTAAAATCAAGACCGCCGCCATCCCCGGCAGGATCGCGGTGAAGAAAGTGGACGCCGAGGGTGCGCCTTTGCAGGGGATTCGGTTTCTGCTGGAATCCTCTGCGGGCCAGGTGAACTGGCAGGAGGTGAGCACAGCGGAAACGGATGCGGACGGCTCCGTTTGCTGGGAAAACCTGACAGCAGACGGCAGCACCTACTACAGGGTAACGGAGGTGCAGACGGCGGAGGGAATGACGCTGCTGGCAGAGCCGTTGTTCGTGGGGGCGCTGGACGCAAGCAGCCACGACATCACCATTACCGCCTGCAACAATGCGGGCTTTGCGCTGCCCTTTACGGGAGGCACAGGCTTAACAATTTATATTCTGTTTGCGGCACTCATGCTCGGCATGGGTGTTTATTTTTGCAAAAAATCTTACATGAAAAAGGAGAACTGAACCATGAAGAAAACGAAACGACTTTGGGCGCTGCTCCTGGCCATGGTCATGGCCTTGGGGCTTATCAGCACGGCGTTCGCGGCGCCGACCATTGACTCCGAGCGAAAGGCGTCCCTTTCCCTTTACAAGTACGACATCACAGCGGCCAGCGCAGATGGGACATGGGATGCGGCGTCCTATGTCAGCACCGGCGTGCAGGACGATGCCGTTACCGACAAGCTGGCGCAGTACGCCATTCAGGGCGTGGAGTTTAGCTATCTGCGGGTGGCTGACATCGCCATGAATAACGAACTGGTGAACGGGCAGCGTCAGGTGGGTGTGCTGTACGGATTTGCGGATGACGCAGTGCTCCAGGCCATTGGACTGACTAAGGCCGACGCTTACAAGAGAGGGAACGGCGTGTTCTACTTTACCTCCGACAAGCTGAACAAAGCCCTGGCGGACGCTTTGGCCGACAATGCTACCACCGTCAAAAATGCGCTGGAAATTGCCGTCCGGAACGGCGGCAAGGCCATGCCCGAGACGGATGCAAACGGCCACAGCAAGGTCAGCGGGCTGAAGCAGGGACTGTATCTGGTGGTGGAGACCCGTGTGCCGGAGAATGTCACCAGCACCTGCAATCCTTTCTTCGTGTCTCTGCCCATGACCACCATGGACGGCAAAGATTGGAACTATGATGTGACTGTGTACCCGAAGAACCAAACCGGCAGCCCGGACCTCGAAAAGACCGTCCGGGAGGACAAGAACAGCACCGGCAAGAATACCGGCAGTCTGACCGACATTGCGGATGGCTATGCACATACTGCCACCGCTTCCGTGGGGGATGTGGTGGAGTATCAGATCATCAGCACACTGCCCACCATCACCTCCAAGGCTACCAGTTTGACTACTTATACCTTTGCGGACACGCTGAGCGAGGGCATCCGCTACAACAGAAGCGATGTGGTCATTGAGTTCTTCCGGGATGCCGGATGCACAGATCAGATTACGGCATGGGACGAGGATTCCGGCAAGCTTGTCGTCAGCTATGATGACGCACAGAACACCATGACCATTGGTATGACCGAGGCCGGGCTGGCGGACATCAATGAATCCGCAAGTGTCTACACCGATAGCGTGAAGCGTGGTTACAGCGACTGCACCATGCGGATCACCTATGCCGCTACCCTTACCGCTGACGCACAGCTGGGCGACAGCGACAACCCCAACGAGGTGGTGCTGACCTGGAAGCGCACCAATACCGGCTACTTTGATACGCTCCAGGACTGCTGCCATGTTTACACCTACGGTGTGGATGTGCTGAGGCAGTTTTCGGACGGCAAGGGTGACCTGGCCAATGTTCATTTCCTGCTGCACAACGACACGGACGGCTATTTTGTGACGGCAAAGCTGGTGGACGGTGTGTACCATGTCACCGGCCACGAGGTGAAGGAGAGCAAGGCCACGCTGTTTGCGCCCAACGGGGAGGGGCACATCCGGGTCATGGGTCTGGAGGATGACACTTACACGCTGACAGAGACCGCCACGGACAAGGGGTATGTGCTGCTGAAGGACGGTATTGAAATTGTCATTACCGCTGCGGAGGGCGAGAGCGCCTGCGAGACCTGCGGCGTGAAGCTCCTGACGGCCAGCGGCAGCGTCAACGGCGACGCGGTGGACCTGGAGAGCGGCAATGCCATCGTGCCGCTGACGGTCATCAACAACCCCGGTTTTGACCTGCCTAAGACAGGCGGTTACGGCACCTGGATGTTCACCGTGGGCGGCTGCATGCTGCTGGGCGTGGCGGCGTTTATTGTGGTCCGGGGGCGGAAGCACAATAGGAACGGCCAGTGAAGTGGCGACTGCTGGCGGTAGCCTGTGTGCTTCTGGCGCTGGGATTGCTGCTCTACCCGCTTATGGGTGAACTGGTAAGTGAAAAGTATCACTCGGATGTGGAGGCTGTGTACACCGCCGCTATTGCGGACACTGACAATGCGGAGCTGGCCGAGCAGCGTCGGGCGGCGGAGGCGTATAATGCCTTGCTGCGGGGCGAGGCGGCAGTCAGTACGGGAGGGGCTTCTGCTCCTCCCATGCTCTATGCGGAGCAGCTCACCGTGGGCGGAGCCATGTGTACTATCGACATCCCGAAGATCGGCGTGTATCTCCCGGTGCGGCACGGCACGGGAGCGGAGACGCTGGAGCGGGCCGTGGGGCATGTGGTGGGGACTTCTTTGCCTGTAGGCGGGGCAGGCACCCATGCGGTGCTGTCGGCTCACAGTGGGATGGCCAGTGCGAAGCTGTTTACAGACATTGACCAGTTGGTGAAAGGCGATGTTTTCTATATCCATGTGCTGGGTGAGGCGCTGGCCTACGAGGTGGACCAGATTGCCACGGTACTGCCTTCGGACACATCGCTGCTGCAAATCAAGGACGGGCAAGACCTGGTGACGCTGGTGACCTGTACGCCCTTTGGGGTGAACACCCACCGGCTGCTGGTGCGGGGACATCGGGTGCCGTATGTGCCGGAGCTGGTGGTAGAAAATGGAAAAACTCTGAGGGCTGCTTCTTCGTGGACGCAGCACTATCTTACTGGCTTGGGCATTGGCCTTGGTGTGTTGGCTGCGGTTGGCGGGGCCTGCTTCTTTGCAAGGAGGAAACACCGTGGATAAAAAATCTGCTTTGTTGGCGGTGGCGCTGGCCGTGGCGGGGCTTTGTATTCTGCTGTGGCCGGTGGTTTCCGGGCATAGGCTGCAAGCGGACATGAGCGCGGCGGCACAGGGCTTTTTGGAGGAGTCGAGACAGTCATACCCCGAGTTGCTGGCAGACTTGCAGGGATATAACCAGCGCATTTATACGGAGCGGCAGGCGGGACTGGCCGATGCTTTGGCCTATGAGGAGCCTGCTGTATTGCTGAGAGACTACGGCGTGGAGGACGAGATCATAGGGGTATTGGAGATCCCCACGCTGGAGCTGGTCATGCCGGTCTACTTGGGCGCGTCGGATTCGCACCTTGCCGCAGGGGCGGCGGTACTGGGGAACACTTCGGCGCCCATTGGCGGCATAAATACCAACTGCGTTATTGCCGGGCATAGAGGATGGTATGGCGCGGATTATTTTCGGCACATAGACCGCTTGCAGGTGGACGATATGGTAACGATTACGAATCTATGGGAAACACTCACCTATGCCGTGGTTGATATGAAGATCATCCAGCCGGACCAGGTGGACAAAATCAAAATCCAGCCGGGGCGTGACCTGCTGACGCTCATCACCTGCCATCCCTACGCCAGCGGCGGACGGCAGAGATTGGTGGTATATTGCGAAAGAAGGAAGTGATGCATTATAGAGCCTATTGGCAAGGCCACATTTGTCGGGGACGATGACATCCTCTATTACGATGCAGAGTCGTTTCTGGACTGTATCCGGGCGGAACTGCCCTATCGGGATACCACCGGGTTTCGCTACGAAGTCCTGACAGACGATCCTGCCGTCTGCAAGGCGGCAGATGATATTTTGCTGGATTTCTTCAGTGAGGATGATCCATATACGCTATCTGAATACACACAGAAAATAGGAGGGATCTAAAAATGTTTACATCCGAGAAAATGGTGAAATTCCTGCGGGAAAAATACCCGCCCGGCACCCGCATTCGGCTGGTTTCCATGGAGGACCCCTATGCGCCGGTAGCACCCGGCACAGAGGGCACGCTTGTGTGCGTAGATGACGCCGGGCAATTTCAGATGAAATGGGACAACGGGCGGACTCTGGCCCTCATCCCCGGCGAGGACAGCTTCACTGTCCTGCCGCCCGAACGCAGCGTGCTGAAGTTGTATATGCCCCTGACTGCCGAACTCTACGAGCCGGATGAGTGGGGCGATATGCCGGAGGAGGCGGAACGGCTCACCGGCGGCGAATTGGCATCGTATGAGGACAAGATCCGCAGCGCTTTATTCAAAAATCGCACGCAGGAGGAACAGGTCAGAGGCATCATGTACTGGTACAGAAAACCGGACAGCGTCAACGACAAGGTACATTCCGTTGTCTTCGATGTGGAGCAGCGGCACGGCAGGCTGTGGGGCGTGGCGGAGTGTCAGATCAGCGGCGAACTGTCGGCTGAAGAGCTGGCTGCGCTGAAGAAGTACATCTCCGGCCAAGCCTCAGACGGCTGGGGTGAGGGCTTCGAGCAGCGGGAGATCGCACTGGATGGAGGTAGAGAGCTGTATGTCCACCTGTGGCAGGATGAGGACTGGAGCATCCGGACGGAACAGGAGCGATTCGAGCCTTACCGGGACAAGCTGCCTCAGCTGTGCTTTACCCTGCTGCCGGGTACGGGGCAGCTCATCTGCGTGAAGCGTGGGGAGGGCGGGTACTATCCCAGCGACTGGTCTACGCCGGATGCACAGGAAAACCGCCGCATTGCGGATGAGCAAAACCGGAAGCTGGGTGTGACACCCGCTCAGGAGGAAGCTATGAAGATCGGCAGCATGTGCGGCTGGGATGTCCCCGGCGCAGACCCGGATCACTGCATGGACATCGTGCAGCAGAGAGGGGGTATGGAGCTTGGATAAAAAGGTATTTTCCATATATATGGGCAATCCGGATTGCAGTAATCACGCAGAGCTGGATCTGCCCGCTACGCCGTGGGAACTGATAGACGCACTGGATAAGCTGCGGCTGGTGGATGGACGGGAACCCTATTGGCAGGTGGAGGACATTGGCCGGTACGGTTTTCTTGCACCGCTCCTTGATGACAGCGACCTGTATCAGTTCAACGCTCTGGCGGAGCAGCTGAGCACATTCGACCATGTAGAAGCCATTGCCTTTGAGGGACTGGTGCAGATGGAGGTCGACGAGCTGTGCCAAACCAATGGCGGTGAACTGACCCTCCAGCGATTGCTGGATCTGGCGTACAGCGTGGATGGCTGTCATGTGGTGCCGGGGATCCGGGACGATGCGGCATTGGGTCGGTTCTATGTGGAGAACGAGTTCCTGCCGGAACTGGAACAAGTACCGGATAGTGTGCTGGAGCTGTTGGACTATGCCAAGATCGGTGAAAGGATGCGCCGGGACGAACATGGCGCTATGACCCCGAACGGCTATGTAGTGCGGGAAGCCGAGCTGCGGCAGGCTCCGCCCAACTTGGGCAGGCCGCCCCGAAAGCCGCCCTATATGATTCGCTTTCTCTGCGCCAGCGATACCTGCGCCATGCGCCTGGATCTGCCTACGACGCAGACGAGGTTGAACGCTGTGCTGGATGCGCTGGGCGTGGATAGCTGGCAGGAGGTGCAGCTGGAGGAATGCGACACCGCCATGCCGGAGATGTGGGCCTTCGTAGATATGGCTCACACCAGCATGGAGCAGGTCAATCAATTTGCGCAGTGTCTCGAAATGCTGGATGCAAATGGGGAACTGGCGGCGTTCAAGGCAGTGGCCAGTCAGCTGGATATTTACAAGCTGGAGGATGCCATGGCGCTGGCAGAGCACCTGAGTGAATACGCCTTCGAGCCAAGTATCCACTCGTTGGAAGATCGGGCACGGGAGGAACTCGCCCTTATGGCAGATGGGCCAGAGCTTGACCTGCTCATCCGAAATTTGAATCTCACCGCCTACGGCGCAGACCTGATGTACAGAGATAGGGGCATCCTCAGCGACTACGGCTATGTCCATCGTCCGGATGGACAGCCTATGCATCTGCCGCAGCAGGGCATGGATATGACCATGCAGTAAACTAAGTCAACAATGGGGCCGCTTTCCGAAAAGGGACAGCGGTCCCACTTTTTGCACCCTTTTCGGTGAGCGGTACCCGGAAAGGAGCGCAAGAATGACGAAGGAGACCATCTCCCGGTATCTGGAGAACGGATGCAAGGGACATAAAAATGTGGTCAGCAGCCGGGAATTGGAGCGGGCGCTGGGCATCAGCGGAAACGAGCTTCGCAGGCACATCAACCGCCTGCGGCGAGGCACTGTGCCGATCGCAGCAGATCAGCGGGGGTATTACTATGCGGAGACGGCGGCAGAGGTCTATGCCACCATCCGAAGCCTTGAGAAAATGCGCAGCGGGTTAGACGCCGCCATCTCCGGACTGGAGCGGGCGCTGGAGAAATTCGGTGAGTAGGCAGATGACGAAGCTCATGCCGTGGGTAGGCGGCAAGGCCCAGCTCATGTGGGCCATCCAAATGCTGCTGCCTACCCACTACAAGACACTGGTGGATGTGTTTGGCGGCAGCGGCATTATCACCATGAATACTTCCGTCCCCAGCGGGTGTCTGCAGATCTACAACGACCTGAACCACGATTTATATAACCTGCTCTTCTGCGCCAAGGAGCGTCCGCTGGAGCTGGTCAGGGAGCTGGGCTTTCTCCCTATCAACGCCCACGATGAATTTGATGTATTGCAGCGTCAGCTGCAGGGCGAGGACTTCACCATGGAGTACATGGAACGGCAGTTGGATCTGACGGAGGTGTTTTTTGAACCACCCCAGGCGGAGGTCGTGCGGCAGCTGCTTTTGGAGCGTGGCAGTTTAGGCAATGTGCGCCGTGCCGCAGCATTTTATAAGCTGCAGCGCTACAGCTACAATGGCAGCGGAGACAGCTATGGCGTAGGCTCCTGCGATATACGGCGGTTTTTCCGGGATCTGTGGGAGTGCTCTCATCGGCTGAAGGATGCGGTACTGGAAAACAAGGATTTCGAGAGCATCATCACCGCCCGAAACGACCCGCAGACCGTGGTCTACTGTGACCCACCCTACTATGAGGCGGAATGCTATACGGTGGAGTTTCCCCGCAGCGACCACCAGCGGCTCCACGATGTGCTGATAAAGCATGAGGGATTCGCTATGGTGTCCTATAACAACTGCCCGTACATACGGAAGCTGTATGATGATTTCTTCATCTACGAGGTGGAGCGCCCCAACAGCCAGTCCAAGAAGAAAAACAACAAGTACCGTGAGTACATCATGACCAACTACGATCCCCGTACCTTTGCGCCGCAGATGTCCTTCTTCGGCGACTATGACAGCCGGGGTAAATCGTGCAGGCTGGTGCATACACCGCAGCAGCCCTTAAAAGTATAGGAGGATTTTCGCATGAACAATGAAATGAAATTTGAAAAGAACGGCCTGCTCATTCCCAACGGTGCGCTGGAGGAACTGGGCTTGGTGGGCATCTCCCTGTCTGCATGGCTGGGACAGGACCACATTCTGCTCATGCCGCAGGAAATGACAGCACTGCAGCTGCTGCACGCACTGGAGGGCTTATCTCGGGCCTCCGTAGAACTGCTGGGTGTGCTGCAGGAGGCGTGCAGGATGCCCTGTGCAGCCGACTGCGAAAAAGACATGGAGGATGTGCCGCAGGTACCGGACAGCATCCGCCCCCTGCTCATGCTGAGTGGATGCTGCCCGTCTGCACTGGCGCAGCTTTTGGAGGAAGGAGACATTGTCTATGCTGCCGAGTGAGGCACTGTACCCCTACACGGCCAAAGAGGCTCGGGAGCGGGGCGAGTTGGAGCTGTGGCGGGCTAACTTCCGCACCAACTGTGCCTGCGCCGGGGCCATAGAGCTGGCCATCCACAAGGGCTTTGATGGGATGCATCTCAGCACTGACTGCGCCAAAAGCGTTATCGACCAGTATGGCTACAAACGGGTGGGCTTTGTGCTGGCCAACACTTTGCAGGAGCAGTCCTATGATGGCCGCTACCATGAGACCAATAAGCAGTGGAGCCGCTCCGTCTTCGTCCCCGAAGACGGAGGACACAGGCATACCTTCCTCATAAACAGCCATCCCGCCGTGCTGGACGGATTCGTCAGCGAATACCGGGCAGAGCTGGCAAAGCTGCACCTGTTTGGCGCAGAACACTGTGAATCCAATTCCGGAGAGCAGGACTTCACCGGCAGGGTGCTGATCCTGTCGCCGGACACGCTGCGGGAATCCTACTGGCAGCCGGAGAATCAGCTGTGGCTGGCCCTGAGCGGCTTTGGCTGTCAGCCCCACGCCCGTGGCCGCTCGGTACTCTGCACCTGTTTGGGAGACGGCGAGACCACGAGGTGGAACCGCTCCGAGTTCGTAGGCATTATCCGTGACGAGTGCATCCCTGACTGGGCAGCGGAAAAATTGGCCGAGCTGCGGCGTGGGATACATGAAATGACACTGTAAGGAGGACGCAAAATGAAAACTGCAAAGCGTATCATGCTCATGCTGAGCATCACGGCGCTGCTGTGCTGCCTGCTGTCTGTGGCGGCTTTTGCCGCAGGCAGCGGCGATGTGGCGGGCGCAGTGGAGAGCACCTGGACGGCAGCGTCCAATCAGATCAAGTCGGTGGTCAACAAGGTGGTTTTTCCCGCTATCGACATGATCCTGGCTATTTTCTTTTTCGTGAAGCTGGGGACGGCGTATTTTGACTATCGGAAAACAGGGCAATTTGAATGGACGGCTCCGGCCATTCTGTTTGCATGCCTGGTCTTTACGCTGACGGCGCCGCTGTATATTTGGGGGATCATCGGGGTATAACGGCGCAAGTCAATATTCCTCTTGCATAATAGCAGTTTAATGGTATAATATAGTTATAAAACTGCTATGTAAGGAGAGCGAATATGTATATCAAGCCAAGTGCCGCCATTCGGCAAAACTATAATGATATTGCGGAGCTGTGTAAGACGACCGGCGAACCCGTTTATCTGACCAAAAACGGCGAGGGCGATCTGGTAGTCATGGACATCGAGGCGTTTACCCATCGGGAAAAGATGCTGAAGCTGCGGGAAGAATTGCTTGCCGTGGAGGAAGATCGCCTGCACGGCGCTGTGGATCATTCCGTAGATGAGGTGGCCGCCATGATGGAGGTGGCGATCCAGGAGGTACGCCATGCCGGAGCATGAATCGTATCGAGTAGTCGTCTCGAAGCGGGCCGCCCAGCAGTTGGTGGAGCATGCGGCATTTGCCGCAAGGCTGGATGAAAAATTGGCGCACAAACTGGTTTCCGATTTTCGTCAGGCGGCAGTCTCTTTGGAACGATTTCCGTTTCGCAATCCTGTGCTGCGTTCCGAGGTTTTTACGGTCGAGAAGTATCGCAAGCTCATCTTTGACAAATACCACATTTTGCTGTATCAAGTAAAAGATCAGGTGGTCTATGTGGAGTATGTGATCGATGGGCGGCAGGATTATCAATGGTTGCTCACTCCGTGAAAGGCCAAGGGCGTTGGAAACAAAATAAAACTGTGACCAAAAAAACGAATATAGACAGAAGCCCTCTGCTGAATCAGCGGAGGGCTTTTTCATCTACAGCACACGCCTATCTTAGATGCCAAAAAGGCACTGCTGACTTTTTGCAGTCGGCAACGCCTTTTTGATTTGAGCCTATTTGCTTAATACGCAAAATCTGTTCCCAAGTTCATTTGTCTGGACATATCGTTGTGTACTGCCTCCACTTATGCTTGACATTGTCATAGATTTCACTGAAGAACTTAGGAGCCCTAAAGCTATTAGTCTTTCAGCTTGATAACCCCGACATTGCGGAGTATTAGAGATTTGTTTGTTATAAACAGCAAATAATAGTTTAATATCGGAAACAAACATACGGGAGGTCACGTCGGCAAGTTCACAGAAAGTATCCCAATCTATTTGCTCTTCCACATATGCTCTAAAAAAACGTGCTAATATCTCAGATTTTTTTAAATCAACATTTGAATTTAAAACTATTAACACACGTCCAAGTTCTTCCTCTGCAAATTTAGGATTATTGCGAAGATGTTTCTTATATTTTTGGAGTTTATCGGGAGTTATGGATTTTTCATTGAAGGTATTGATGAATTTAATGGTTTGCTTTAAGAGATTTCTGTCATGCAAATTTTGGGCCGTCTTACCTATGCCGACTAAAACGCTAACGATGGGGATGCTTTTGAAAACGCCATCGTCTAAAAGACTGTCAATGCCTAATTCAGCCATATCGATGCAAGCATCACTCAGGGTAGAATCCAACAATGTGGTTTCAAACGCAGGAACTATTTTGTCCATAAGTTCTTCCTTTCATTTGGGCTTCGGGGCTTTGCGTTTTTAGTTTCCCTCCCTGTTCTTTACCAGCGGAGAACAACTCATACATATATCTCTTAAAAGTATATCATACAGAGTTGCGATTTGCCAAGGTGAACAAAGCAAATAAAATTAGAGCATGAAAGCAAAGCTTGCTGACAAAAAGATGAATTTGAAGTGCGCCAAAACCGTATCAGAAATTACAGCAAAAAATGCAAATCGCTTTGTGTTGTTGCACAAAGCGCAATCATTCAAAGTTGGCTTTGTAGTTGCACGCCCCTATATCTGAGTAATTTTCAATCAATGAAGATTACCCAGTTTTTCTATTTTCGGAGGTGATTTATTGTTTATATGGGACTTTGTAGCGGACAAAATACTGGGGCAGATCGTGGACTGGTTTTACAGTCAAGTGGTTGGTTTCCTTGGAAATTTCTTTTCCGAGATGGGCAGTATGGGCGCAGAGCTCTTCGAGATGAACTGGGTGCAGAGCGTGGTGCTGTTTTTCTCCTATTTGGGCTGGGCCCTGTTTGCCACGGGACTGGTGGTGGCTGTGTTTGAATGCGGCATCGAATATTCCGCTGGGCGGGGCAATGTGAAAGAGACGGTGCTGAATGTCCTCAAGGGCTTTCTGGCCGTCTCTCTTTTTACCCAGGTGCCGGTGCGGCTCTATTCTTTGGCAATTTCCTTGCAGGGCACCTTGACGGCGGGCATCACCGGCTTTGGGTCCACCAGCATCGGGGATGCGGCAAAGGCGGCGCTGGCAGATCTTGAAAACCTGGAAAGTCTGACGGAGTCCACCTATCCCCTGCGGGGCTTTGGGCGGGAGACCAGCGGGCTTATGGTTCTTTTCTGTCTTATCCTCATGGCCTATGCGGTCATTAAGGTGTTTTTCAGCAATCTGAAGCGCGGCGGTATTTTGCTGATCCAGATTGCCGTGGGGAGCCTGTATATGTTCTCTGTGCCCAGGGGGTATGGAGACGGATTTATCCAGTGGTGCAAGCAGGTCATCGGCCTGTGCCTCACGGCGTTCTTGCAGGCCACCATCCTTGTGGCCGGGCTGATGGTATTCAAAGACCACGCCCTGCTGGGCTTGGGACTCATGCTCTCTGCCGGGGAAATTCCCCGCATCGCCGGGGCCTTTGGGCTGGACACCACTACGAAGGCCAATCTTACCTCGGCGGTTTACACAGCTCAGAGCGCCGTCAATATTGCCCGGACGGTGGCGGCCAAATGAGGTGCATTACTATGGGCAGCCTGTTTGACGGCATTGGCGGCTTTCCGCTGGCGGCTATACACAACGGTGTCATCCCCCTATGGGTCAGCGAGATCGAGCCGTTTCCCATTCGAGTCACGCAGCAGCGGCTGCCGGGGATGCTGCATTATGGAGATATTACGAAACTGGATGGGGCCATGCTGCCGCCGGTGGACATCATCTGCGGCGGCAGCCCGTGTCAGGATCTGTCCGTAGCCGGAGCCAGGGCCGGGCTGGCCGGAGAGCGCTCCGGTCTCATCATGGAACAGATCCGCATCGTAAAGGAGATGAGAGATGCAGACAGATCACGAGGCCGGGCAGGTATCCATATTCGGCCCCGATTTATGGTATGGGAAAATGTGCCGGGAGCCTTCTCCAGCGGAGAGCGGAAGGGCGAGGACTTCCGCATCGTCCTGGAAGAGATCGTCCGAATTAAGTGCGGTACCGTTCATGTCCCTGGACCTTACCCCTGGGCATGGCAACCTGCTGGGCGAATCCTACTGGGAACTGATTTCTCCCTATGCTGGCGGTGCCTGGACGCTCAATACTGGGGTGTCCCCCAGAGGCGCAAGAGAATCTTCCTTATCGCGGATTTTGCAGGGCGCACCGCCGACAAAGTATTATTTGTCAGCGAAGGCTTGCATGGGGATACTGCGCCGGGCGTTTGAACGGGGCAAAGCGCTGCCAAAGAAGCTGGAACGGGCGCTGAAGATCCAGGCGGGTCTTGCGCTCCCGGACGGCCAGGTCACGGATGTAGATGCCTATCACATCAACCAGCGGGACGAGGGCTTTGACGGCTACAACGGAGACTTGACCGGCGATGTGGCAGCGACCTTGGGCGTGAACTGTGGGATGTCCACCGGCAGGAATGGCGTTATAGCCTTTGCGGCCAACCAAAGAGATGAGGTTCGTGACTTACATGATGTGGCGGGTGCTCTAAATGCACAGCCGGGAATAAAACAGCAGACATTTGTTGCCGGTTTTTCTGCAGGTGCCGGAGCCAGTGCCGGGAGCATCGGATACCACGAAAGTGTTGCCCCAACACTGAAGGCAGGCACCAGTGGCAACTGTATGCCATCCGTGCTGTGCATCAACGATCAGGGCGGTCAGGTCATGGAAATTTCCGAGGGTATGACAGGTACACTGCGGGCGCAGGAGCACGGCCATCAGCCGTTGGTGTATGAAAACCACGGTATTGACAGCCGCTACCGGCAGATGGAGGAGGTAGCGCCCACCATGTCGGCCCGCTATGGGACGGGCGGCAATAATGTACCGCTGGTGGAGCAGGAACCTGTGATCTGCATTACGGGAAATGCCATAGACCGCCAGCCGCAGAACGGCGGGAACGGCATCGGATACCAGCAGGACATCGCCTATACCCTGACTGCCACAGATCATTTATCTGGATATCCAGATAAGCGATCTAATCCCGAGGATTGAGTTATCCCGAGATTGGGCGTGGCCTGTTCGCAAATGTGCTGGTTTTTCAATACTTTTTGTGTGTTGTTCATAAATAACCTCCAGATAAGAAAAAATATAAAAACACCTCTATAATGTAGTTGGCGGCGAAAGTCGACTAACTGCATTCAGAGGTGTTTTTATGTCCGCTGAAATTGTGTTTGATGTTCTATGCGCAAAAGTGCTGGATGCATTACGGGCTCTGGGGCTTGGTAAGTTCAGCATACGAAACTACTACTACGAAGGGATGTGGCCAATCATAAAGGTCTACCGTTCCGAGGGGGTGATATTTTATAGTGCTGCATTTACAAATGAAATTGTGAATCGTTTTCACTTGGATCATGAAAATGGGTTGGTAGCCGACCGGATCTGGGCAAAAGTCAGAAAGGCATCCATTCTCTTCGAGGAGTATGTTCAAACCGGAAAAATAGTCTGGAAACGTGTTAGACCTGATCCGAAAATTTCCTTAGCTCCGTACTATCACGAACTCCTGCGTAGATTCTGTCAACATGAAGCGAATACGCGGGCCATTGGATTTGAGAGCTTACGGGACGAGGAGAATGTCTGCCGCAAATTCTTTGCATACCTCGATGCCAGCGGTTGCCATACTTGCCAAGATATTAATTTAGTAAATGTCAACGCTTTTCTGCTGTTCATCGCATCTCAACGAAAATCGAGCATGGACAGAGTGTGCAACACATTGAAACATCTGAGCGCATACTTGGTGTCCATACAAAACTGCTGCGATTTCAGCGCCGCATTGACTACTCGTCCCGCGCCCCGAAAGAAACTGCGGCCTGCCTTTTCCGCAAAAGAGGTTCACACCGTCGTGGATGCAGCGGCAAAAAATCCGTCCTTATCGCTCCGCGATACTGCGATGTTTGCTGTTGCCGCCAGTTTGGGACTGAGAGCTGGGGACATTGTTCGCTTAACGCTCTCGGACATTGACTGGATTCATCATGAAATACGCTTCGTACAGAACAAAACCGGAGTGGAACTGCACCTTCCTCTCGAAGCATCGGTAGGAAACGCCATTGCGAACTATATTCTTCACGAGCGGCCCAAAACGCAGTCCCCAGCTCTCTTTGTGCGTTCCCGTATTCCTTTTGACTTCATGACTTCGACTGCTGCGGGAGACCGGCTCAGAAAATATATGAAACTCTCAGATGTTGAGTATACTCCGGGCGATGGAAAAGGCTTTCACAGTTTCAGAAGGTATGTTGCCAGTTCCATGATAAACCAAGAAGTACCAATCGATACAGTGAAAGAAATCTTAGGGCATACGCAGATTGGCTCCATGAAAGCATATATGCGGATCAGCCGGGACAAGCTCGCAATGTGTGCACTCGGACTTGACGGTATTGAGGTTGTCCAGGAGGCTTTGTTATGAGATCTGCATTCACCGGGGCATTTGCACCCTATATTTGCGGCTTGATTGAAAAGAAACAAGCCCTCGGCTATGACTACCACGGAAGTGCGTGCATTCTTCGAACTTTTGATGAATTCTGCCGTGAGCAATTTCCGAACGAGACCTGCTTGACTGCGGAGTTAGCCATGAAATGGGCTGAACAGTTCAAGACCGAGAAAAATCTGTCCAGATTGAATAGGGTATCTGTGATTCGGGAGCTCGCTAAATACATGAATAGTGTAGGAGAACAGGCTTATCTTTTACCACTTCAACTCACGAAGAAAAGCGGACGCCATATCCCCTACATTTATTCAAAGGAAGATTTGTCCAAGTTGTTCAAGGAAATAGATTCTCTGCAGCCCAGCCTTAGAGCACCCACAAAGCATCTGGTGGTATCTGTAATATTTCGCTTGATCTACTGTTGCGGTCTCAGACCCGTAGAAGCCAGACGGCTCCGAAGAGAGGATGTCAACCTGTTTGATGGGACGGTGAATATCCTTGAATCGAAAGGACATAAAGACAGAATCGTTGTCTTGTCCGAAGATATGCTTGAACTGTGCAGGAATTATGACCTGCGCGTAGAGAAGATATACCCTCACCGCAAATATTTCTTCCAGAGTCCAAGTGTCCGAGGTGACGGAATGTACTCAATGGAGTGGATTATTCCGACATTCAGAAGGTTCCTTCAGACGGCAGGCATATCCGGATACGGTGAGATCCGGCCCAGACTTTATGACCTGCGGCATACATTTGCAACACATCGGCTGTACCAGTGGGTAAAGGAAGGAAAAGATATAAATGCCTGCCTTGCGTATTTGAGCGAGTATATGGGCCATTCAAATCTCGAGAGCACGGCATATTATATTCATCTTCTTCCAACGCTTTATACCGACTTGCCAGAACTGCGTCTTGATAGTTCCCTTGAAATGGAGGCAGATTTATGCGACTGAAAGACGAGAAATTCTATAAAACAGTAAGGGACTTCCTTGACATCTACTTGATCAAGCATAGAGGCTATAGCTTAAATACTCAAAAATCGTATCGAGAGGCAATAAATCTCCTTCTCCTCTATTTCAAGATGGAGCGTGGGCTTGAATATGCCAATGTTGGATTCGAGGACATCACTTACTCAAATATAACCGGTTTTCTCGAATGGCTCTCAAAATCCAGAGGATGTTCTCCAGCAACGGTAAATCTGCGTTTGATGGCAATTCGTTCTTTCACAAAATATGCAGGGATATTAGATTCCGGCAAAATCTATATGCAGGTCGAAGTCGGCAATATTTCTGTTCGGAAAACTCCGGGAAAAGTCGTGGAGTTTCTGACGGCTCCTGCATTGGAAACTCTTTTTGAGCAGCCCAACCGCTTCAAGACGAATGGATACCGTGACTTCTGCTTTATGCGGTTGATGTACGACACCGCAGCACGTTGCCAGGAACTGGTGGATGCAAAAATTCATGATTTGAGCATTCGAAAGACTCATGCAACAATCTGCCTTACTGGAAAGGGAAATAAACTGCGAATAGTTCCAATCTCCCCCTCTGTGGTTGAATTGCTCAAAACTTATCTGGATAAAGCACATCCGACCGAGCAAAGGCAGAGTGATGACTATCTTTTCTTTACAACGCATCATGGTCGCAAAAGCAGAATGTCCACCGATGCCGTTAATCTCTTTATGAAAAAATATGGTGAAATGGCAAGGCGGGCTTGTCCTGAAGTGCCAGAACGAGTACATCCACACCAACTTAGGCATTCCCGTGCCATGCATCTGTATCGTGCCGGGATGCCGCTTGTCCTCCTCGCGGAGTTCCTTGGGCATGCCGACGTCAACACAACCCGGATCTATGCATGGGCCGATACTGAGATGAAGCGGCAGGCAATTCAAAAGGTATCCAAGGTCACAGAGGGAGATACTATTGAACCAATATGGGCAAACGATGAGGAGTTGATAAAGCGCCTTTATGGTTTGGCTTGATTTTACCACATTTTAATCGTGTTCACAATGCGGCGACCAGATCATAGCTGGTCGCCGCAAATTTATTATCCGGAGGTTTTAACATGAATTACAGCAGCAAAAACACTATCTCGCAACAAAAAGCCGATGGCCCATCTGACTTCCTCGGGATAACTCAATCCTCGGGATTAGATCACCATGCGGTCTACAGCCGCCAGCGTGTGGATGACTTCAGGGAGAATGCTGTGGTCAGCACACAGAGCGCACGGCAGTGTAAAGATGCCGTCGATCTCATTTGCCAAAAGGCAGATGTCCATGCCCATCTCATTCGCCGCCTGACTCCATTGGAATGTGAGAGATTGCAGGGTTTCCCGGACGGGTGGACGGACATCCCCGGTGCATCCGACAGCGCAAGGTATAAGGCCTTGGGCAACAGTGTGGCCATCCCCTGTGTGGACTTCGTGATGCAGTGTTTGGTGCAGGCGGTCCAGATGAGCGAAAATGTTCGTTAAACTTGTCCGGTATGCTGCCTTTGCGCTTCTATTCTCGTTAGACTTGTCAATAGCTTATGCGCCGCAGTTGGGCTATGCTTTGCTTGCCTCGGGAGAGGCGGAAAGGAGCAGGCTATGGAAGAAAAGAAGAACCTCTGCGCACCCATCCCGCTGTCGCTGCACCAGCGGCTTCGGACGGAGCAGGAGCAGCGGGGCCAGACCCTGGCCGACTACATCACGGACATACTCAAAGAACATTTTGAAGGAGGAGCACGAACTATGAACGCCAACAATCGCACCATCGCCTTTCAGGTACCGGAGGAACTCTTCGGCCGGCTGAAGGACTATCTGGCCAGGAACGGCCTGAAGCAGAAGGATTTCATTCTGGGTCTCATTGAGCGCGAGCTGAATGATGCCGGGAACGAAGAATAAAACACACAGAAGTCGCAGGCGCACACCTGCGGCTTCGCTTTTGGGAGGAGAACTATGTATCTATACCCCGAAAATTTAACGGCCCGACCTATGCTGTGGCTGTGGACGCTGCGGGATGTGGCGTGGATCGGGACAGGGCTTTTGCTGTCGGTGCTGGCGCTGACCCAGACCGGCAGCATGATCCCCTTGGTCATTACAGCGGCGCTGGCCTTTCTCTGCATTCGGCACGGAGGGATCAGCATGCTGGACTTCCTGCGCTATGCTGCGGCGTTTTTCTTTTTCGGACAACAATATTATGTGTGGAGGGAATCGGCGTGAGCAGGAAAAAATCTACCCGGCAGCTCATCGGCATCGATGATATTAAAAATGACAGTGTCGTAACGGCGGACGGAGAGCTGGCCTTCTACTTCGTTCATCCCAGCAATCTGAATGTTTTGCCGGAGCAGGGCGTTCGGGCAAAGGTGCAGGAGCTGTTGGGCGTGCTGAAAGGCATGGCGGAACTGGAGCTGCTGGCCCTGGACTCCAAGGAGTCCTTTCAGGATAACCGCCAGTTCTACCGGCAGCGGCTGGAGGCGGAAGACATGCCCGCCATCCGTGGGCTGCTGGTGCAGGATCGTCAGCATCTGGACAGCGTCCAGACCACCATGGCCTCCTCCCGTGAGTTCTGCTTTGTGCTGCGGCGCAGAAAAACGGACGGGACCATGAACTATGCATCCCTGGAGCAGCAGTTCCGGGACTGCGGATTTGTCGTTCAGCGTGTGGAGGGCCAGCGGCTTCTGGAGCTGCTGGCTATTTATTTTGAGCAGGACGCCACCCACGAGGTATTCTCCTTTGTAGACGGGGCGCAGTGGCTGACAGCGGAAACGGAGGTTTGAAATGCGAATTCTGAAAGTGGAGCCGGGAAAAGCTCCGTATGCGAAAGAGATGGAGGAGGGCCTGAAAGCCATCCAGCGGGAGGTAGAGGGTCTGTTCCAGCCTCTCTCTATGGGAGACGGCGTCATCCTCTGCTGTAACGATGAGGGAAAACTGAACGGCATGCAGCCCAACCGACGGCTGGGAGATGACATCATCTGCGGGCCTTTCTTTTTGGTGGGAGATGACCATGCAGGGGGCTTCTGCTCCCTGACGGAGGAGCAGATACAGCGGTATACGCAGATGTTTCAGGAGCCGGAACAGTTTACCGGGCAGGAACCGGAACTGGAGCCGCACATAGAACTATATATGTGGTGAGGAGGAAAAATGAAGAATCCATTTTCTAAAAAGGCCCCTTCCCAGCAGGAAGCGTTCCTCCGCACTTATCTGGACCGCATCGCACCGGGGGTTGTGAAATTCGAGGTGGATCATTACATCTTCGGCAGCACCTACCGCTGCGTGTGGGCGCTGCGGGAATATCCGGCCAGCACCGAGGCCCAGGCGCTCCTGCGGGAGCTGGGTGAGAAAAGCGGCGTGACGCTGCGCATTTACTGCCGGCAGGTGTCTCCCGACGAGGAGGACAGGATCATCGACAACGCCAACAAGAAAAACAAGCTGGACGGCTCAGACCCCAACAAACTGCGGCAGGCGGTGGCGGCGGAGAGCAATCTGCGGGATGTGGCGGAGCTGGTGCATAAAATGCACCGGGAGCACGAGCCGCTGGTCCACTGTGCCGTGTATTTGGAGATGACGGCGGACAGCAAGGAACGGCTTCGTCAGCTCCAGACGGATGTACTGACGGAGCTGGTGCGCTGCAAGCTGAATGTGGACAAGCTGCTCCTGCGGCAAAAGCAGGGATTCTGCTGCGTCAGCCCTGTGGGCTACAATGTGCTGGGCCGGGAGTTCGAGCGGGTACTGCCCGCCAGCAGCGTGGCCAATCTCTATCCCTTCAATTACTCCGGCAAGACAGATCCCAACGGCTTTTACATTGGAAAAGACAAGTACGGCAGCAACATCGTGGTGGACTTTGACCGTCGGGACAGCGACAAGACCTCTGCCAACATCCTTATCTTGGGCAACAGCGGTCAGGGCAAGAGCTACCTCATTAAGCTACTGATCTGCAATCTGCTGGAAGCGGGCAAGTCGGTGATTGCCCTGGATGCCGAGCATGAGTTGGAGGAGCTATGCGAAAACTTAGGTGGGTGCTTCATCGACCTGATGGCCGGAGAAAAGCGCATCAATGTGCTGGAAGTGCGGAGCTGGAATGAGGACACCGACGAGACAGCCCCGGAGACCTTTCGCAAGTCCACTCTACTGGCTCGGCACATTTCTTTTTTAAAAGACTTCTTCCGGGCGTACAAAGATTTCTCCGACCCGCAGCTGGACACCATAGAGATCATGCTGTCCAAATTGTATGCCCGTTGGGGCATTACGGAGGAGACGGAACTGCGCCAGCTTGCGCCGGAGGACTATCCCATTCTTTCTGATCTGTACGACCTCATGCAAGAGGAGCTGGCCCAATACAAACCGGGTGCGCTGTACACGCAAGAGCTGCTGCAGGAGGTGCTGTTGGGCCTGCATTCCCTGTGCGTGGGGGCAGATGCACCGTTCTTCAACGGACACACCAATATCTCCGGCGACCGTTTTTTGGTGTTTGGTGTGGGCGGTGTGCTGACGGCGGCCAAGAGTTTGCGGAACGCTCTGCTGTTCAATGTGCTGGCGTATATGTCGGACCGGTTGCTGACGGGCGGCAATACCGTAGCGGTGCTGGATGAGCTGTACCTGTGGCTGTCTAACCCGGTGGCCATTGAGTACATCCGCAACTGCCTGAAGCGTGTGCGCAAGCGGGACTCGGCGCTGGTAATGGCTTCTCAAAACTTGGAGGATTTCGACCAGGAGGGTGTGCGGGAGATGACGAAGCCGCTTTTTGCCATCCCGCCCCATCAGTTCCTGTTCAATCCCGGCTCCATCGGCAAGCGATTCTATATGGATATGCTGCAGCTGGACGAGGCGGAGTTTGAACTCATCCAGCGGGCAAGGCGGGGCGAGTGCCTGTATAAGTGCGGCATGGAGCGATACCATTTGGAGGTGAAGGCACCTACGCATAAGGCGGTGCTGTTTGGCTCGGCTGGCGGGCGGTGATGGAGGAGGTAGCTTACCATGAGCACACAACTTGTTCGTTTGGCGACCGCCGTGCTGACCAGCGAAAAGGGCCGCAGGACAGTCGGGTGGGTGCTGACGGCGATTTTGTCGCCGGTGATTTTATTGGTGGCGTTCTTGTGCTGTGTAGGTTCCGGCACAGCCGAGCACAACGGCGCTGTCGTATCGGCGGCGTTCTATGGGACGGAGCTGTCTGAAAGTGTCCCGACAGAATACCGGGCACAGCTCACGCAGATGCGGGGATCCTTCTCCCATCTGGATGCGGCGGTGGCCGAAGTCAATCAAAAAGCCGAGGGAAACGGCCTTGACCCGATACAGGTCAAGGCTGTTTTCTTTGCCCTCTGCTTTGGAGAGGATGCACTGTCGCAGGCGGATGCAGAGGCGTTTGCGGCTTGCTTTTATGAAACGGAAACAAGGGTGCGGGAGGAGACGGATGAAACCTATGAAGTGGTCGTGCCGCTTCCTATAGAGGAAGTCTATGCGCAGCTATCCGTGTGGCGGGGGCGTGCGGTCACGGCGGAGGAACGCTCCAATGCTATGAAGGTCTATTCCATGGTCATGGGCAGCGCGGGCAGCGGTACCTTCAACGGGGCCTATGAGCCGGGCGGCAGTGCGCCGATGGAACTGGAAGCATCTCTGTTTACAGACCCTGCCACAAAGAACAGTGCAGATCTGGCCATCTATGCCGCCAACGCATGGAACTCCGGGTGGGGCTATGTGTGGGGTACCTTCGGCCAAGTGCTGACGCCGGAGCTGCTGCAATATAAGATCTCGCAATACCCGGAGGGTGTAGGGGATGAAGCCGACTTCATCCGTTCCCACTGGCTGAACAGGCGCACCACCGACTGCGTGGGGCTCATCAAGGGGTACGGCTGGCTGAACGCCGAGACTATGGAGATCCAGTACGGCAGCAATGGTATGCCCGATGTGGGTGCGGACGGTATGTACTATAACGCTGGGTGCAAAGGCAGCATTGAGACCATGCCCGACACGCCGGGACTGGCCGTGTGGAAGTCCGGGCACATCGGTGTATATATTGGAAACGGTGAGGTCATAGAGGCCATGGACACCCGGTACGGCGTGGTAAAAACGAAGCTCCAGGGCCGGGGCTGGACCCACTGGCTGGAGGTGCCGGGGATCAAGTATGACTAAGGAGGAACTGAAATTGGAAAGTAAGAATATCACCATTGGATTTGACGCAGCCAAATTGGATGCGCTGGAGTTTGTACTCCGCAAGCAGCGGTCTTCCGTGCAGCGGCGCATGGAGGAAGTGCTGCAGCAGCTCTATGAATCGGAAGTCCCGGAAGCGGTGCGGGAGTATGTGGACAGTAAGTCTGCTCCTGCGGCCAGACCCAGGCGGCCTGCAAAAGCATCCGTAACGAAGCAGAAAGAGGGCGATGAGCATGGCACAGCATGAAGAAATCGTCCTGTGGCTGGACCGGAGGTGGAAGAACGCCATTGAAAAGCACCTCAAGGGTGAGACGCTGCAGGAGCATTTGGAAACTGTGCTGGATGCACTGTGCAACCAGCTTCCGCAGCGTGAGTATGAGCGCATCAGCCGTGAGATCTATGCCGAGGATGCCGCAAACCGTGAGGCGGAAGAAGCCGCCCGGACTTATGCGGCCTACCATGTGATGGAAAACGGGAAGGAGTGGTATTATAAAACTACCCCCGGCGAGGAACTGTTGGGTGCCGCAAGGATGCTCCGCAAATATCTAAAAGACACGGAGCGCAGCACCGGCAAATTCATCTCTCTGTATTCGCAGGCCCAGCCGATCACGCCGGAGGAGTATCAGCACCTGATACATCTGCGCATGGAGAATACGGGAAAAGTCACCGGCGTGTTTGATTTGAATTTTGACAAGCGGGAGTTCTCCGCTGTTCACATTATAGATGGTTGGCAGACCTGGGCAATGCGTGATGTATCGGTGGCGGTCTATCACGCCACCCGGTCGCAATTCGCATCTGGCGATGATAAGTGGTGCAAACTGTTGGATCATCTGAATGGCAAAGAGATCACCTCGGCGGGACATCTCTCTGCACGGAATTTTTCTTTCGGTGAGGAGATCATCGAATCGGATGGCAAGCTCAACTTTTATCTGCAGGCGGACTTCGATGTGGATGCCGCCTTCGGTACATTCGTCTGCACCGATCAGAACGATGACTGGCTCAACATCTATGCCAACTACGACATCGAGAAGGGCCGCCCCTGTGATACACTGGAGCTGAATCTCTGCAAAGGAGATGGCACAGAAGAAAACTGGAGCTATCACCTCAACGCCGCTGAGCAGGAGGTGTTGGCACGCAAGATGGAGGCGTTCTGCCAGCAGCAGACCGGCATGAACCTGCACGAGTACGCCCGGCAGCTTCGGGAGAGTGGATCACAGACTCCCGAAATGCAGATGTAAGCATGGCAGACAGAGGTTTACAAGGTTTTCTCTTGACTGATTATCGGCACACCGATATAATAAGAGCGGTGATGTATATGACGATCCAACAGCTACTGCGGGAAAAGAACCTCTCCCGCTACCAGCTCTCCAAGAAAAGCGGTGTGCCTTGGGCAACGCTGGCGGACATTTGCTCCGGCAAGACAACGCTTTCCCGATGCAGTGCCGGTACACTCATGAAGCTGTCCTCCACACTGGATATCCCGATGGAGCAGCTCATTACGCTGACCGTGGAGAAACCACAAATGCATGGCGGCAAGCCGACTGACCGAACCTATTTGGAAAAGAATCTGCCCGCCAGTCTGGATAAAGCGCTTCGTGAGTATATTCAGGGCGAAAAGGACAAGGTGTCTTATATGGACTGTCTGTGGGGAGAATTGTATAGTGCGATCAACTCCAATCAGTGGAGCAATGCCATCACGCAGGAGCAGGCTGATTATCTTCGCGCAAAATATCTATTTTGAAAATGTCCGGAAACTACTGCCGATCCAGCGTGAATTCTATCTGACCATACTGACCGAGCGCAAGGAGAAGATTTTGGATTACAGCTTGGAACTTCTGATGGAGCAGGAGCAGCACACCTCACCGACACTGGGAATGTAAAACCGAATATTTTATTTAGAGAGTCGTGCCAATTGGTGCGGCTCTCTTTTTTCGTCTCCGATACATGTCGGCTGAGATGCCGAGCAGGAGATGCCCCGTGTCCGCCCCTGTGGGCCGCTGTGTGGCCTCGTGGGAGCGCGGGAGGGTAAGGATAGCGCCCTGGCAGGTTGAGCGAGGTTTTGGGCCGATTTTCGGTGCGCCGAAATCGGGGCAGGAGAAAGCCTTTGGCGCTTTATTGCGCCATTGGCCCTTACGGCAGCCCGCAGTGCGGACTGCCACGGAGGTTTGCAGCACTTTGAAATTGACGCTGATCATGCGGAGACGAATATGCTTTGGCGCTATTTCTTGTAATAATGCCTGTTTGCCCCGTGTTTGCAGGGCTTTTGGGAGGCTCTGACACTCAATAGAAGGAGGTGCAGTTCAATGGATAAAAACGGAAAAAGCCGACACTCTGTCTGGCTGTCAGACGAGGTGTGGCAAGAGGTGGACGCATTCTATAAGCTGGATAATTGTCCCACCCGCAACGAGTTTGTGGAGAAGGCGCTGCGGCAGTATTGCGGTCGTCTGCACGCCGAGCGGACAAGTGCGTATCTGCCCCACGCACTACAGGAGATGCTGGAGGGCACACTGGGTGTGTTCGGCGACAGGCTGGGCAAGCTGCTGTTCAAGCTGGTGGTGGAGCACAACATGACCAATCATCTGCTGGGCGGAGACATAGACATGACCCGGGACGAGTACAACAAAATGCGCGGCAGCAGTGTCCGGGAGGTGGCGGGTACGCATGGCAACATCTCCTTTAGGGATGTGTTGCTATTTCACCGGGAGGAGTAACCGATGGCACGGCTGATACAGAAAAGCGGGTACATCCAAGGAGGCCGTGCGGCAAGATACATGGAGTATGTTGCCAAGCGAGACGGCGTGGAGGTCCTTCAAAGCACCGAGCCGGTGACTAAAAAACAGATGCAGTTCCTCACAAAGCTGCTGAAGGACTTCCCGGATGCAAAGGAATTGTTCGAATACAGCGACTACCTACAGACGCCCAACCGGGGTACGGCGTCTGCGTTTATTGTTGCTGCGCTGGACACACATCTGCATGAATTGGAATCCGAGAGCGGATACATGGCCTACATCGCCAACCGGCCCCGGGTGGAAAAGCACGGCGGTCACGGGCTATTCAGTACGGCGGATGTCACGGATCTCAAGGCGGCAAAGAATGAACTGGAGACTCACGCTGGAAAAGTGTGGACCTTCATTTTCTCCCTGCGGCGGGAGGATGCGGAGCGCCTGGGATACAGCAAAGCAGCCGCATGGCAGAACCTATTGAAGCAGGAGAGCCACTCCATTGCGGAGGCCATGCGTATTCCACCGGAGAAGTTTCGTTGGTATGCGGCATATCACGACGAGGGACACCATCCGCATATACACATGATGGCGTGGTCGGACGATCCCAAGGTGGGGTTTCTAACGCAAAAGGGGATCGCATCGATTCGGTCCAAGATGACGAACGAAATTTTTCGGGATGAGATGACGGAGCTTTACATTCGGAAGGATGCCGCCTACAAGGAGAGTATACAAACCGCCAAGGCATTGTTACTGGAGCGCATTCGGGCGTTGGAAACCGGTGCCGCCGATGACCCCGGGCTTGTGAAAGAGCTGCAAGAACTCTCCCGGGCACTGGCGCAGGTTGGCGGCAAACATGTCTATTCCTATCTGCCGAAATCAGTCAAAGCGCAAGTGGATGCCATTGTGGAGCGGCTGGCGCAGCTCCCGGAGGTGGCGGCTTGCTACGACCAATGGTGGCAGCTGAAGGACGAGATCGCGGGCTACTATGGGCGGAACACACCACCTCGCCAGCCGCTAACGCAGCGAAAGGAGTTTCGCTCTCTTAAAAACTGGATCATCCGAGAGGCAGAGGATATCTCATTTTCCCCGTCTGCTGGCAGTACGGAGCCGGAGGAAAAGCAATCGACAGAGAAAACGCCACCCATCCGTGGCTCTGTTGATGTGCAGCTAGTGGGAGAAACTGTGTCTGCAAGGCATATTCCGGCAAATGCGGTCATGCGGCTGCTGCATCATATGGGGCAGATATTTAGGACGAGTACGCCGGTCATCCCACCTGCGCTGCGTATTGACTCCAAGCGCCGCAGGCGGTTACAGGAGAAGCGCATGGCCATGGGCCACAAGCGGGATGACCATGAGGACGAGCAGCTCCACCATGTCAACGACAACACCATGTAACGGGAGGTATAATGCATGGGTAAATTTGTATATTTTACATCCGCAGAGAAACGGCAGGCCAACGAGGTTGACCTGCCGTCTTTTTTGCGTGACCGGGGCGAAAAGCTCCTTCTGGCCGGACGGGAGTACCGTCTGGCCAGTGACCACAGCATCACTGTGCGTGGGGCAATGTGGTATGACCATGCCGTACAAAGAGGCGGACATGCCATCAGCTTCGTGCAGCAGTTCTATGGGAAGTCCTACCCGGAAGCGGTGACCATGCTGCTGGGCCGGGACGGGCAGGGCATCATTCCCATCGCAAAGCAGGAACCGGAGCCGCAGGAACCAAAACCCTTTGCACTGCCGGAAGCCTATCTCAATATGCGGCGGCTTTACGCCTACCTGACCAAGCACAGGTGCATCGACCGGGATGTGGTCACGGCGTTTGTGCAGGAGAAGCTGCTCTATGAAGATGCGCTGCACCACAACTGTGTGTTTGTGGGGCTGGACGAAAACGGCGAGGCCAGACACGCACATCTGCGCAGCACCAACAGCCACAGCAAGGTATTCCGCATCAATGTAGAGGGCAGCGAGATAAAATACAGTTTTCACAAAGACGGCACAGACGCTTCCCTCTATATCTTTGAAGCGCCCATTGATCTGCTGTCCCACATTACCCTCTACCAGGCGGGTTGGCTGGAGCACAGCTATGTGGCCTGCTGCGGCACTTCCATCCAGCCTGTGCTGGAGCGTCTGCGACAGAACCCGAAGCTGGACACAGTGTACCTCTGCCTTGATAATGACGAGGCAGGCGAGGATGCCTGCGACGGTATGCTGGATACCCTGGAGGATATGGGCTACGATGTGGAGCGCCTGCGTCCGGAGGGGAAGGACTGGAACGATGACCTGCGGGCAAAGCGGGGTGGCCATGGGTAATCTATGGATCCTTCTTGCAGCGGGCGGCGTCATGGCGGCGGTCATAGGCTGCCTGACGCTGCTGAATAACCGCTACACCCTCAGCAACATCAAATCCAAAACCGTAGGCGACGGCCAGCATGGCACGGCGCAGTGGGCTACCGATGCGGAGATCCGCAAGACCTATGCCCTTGTGCCGTTCCAAGCGGCAAGTTGGCGCAAAGGGCTGCACCGCCCGGAAGTACAGGGGCTGGTGCTGGGCAGCATCAGCCATAAGCGTGGTATCACCGCACTGGTGGATAAGGACGATGTGCATTGCCTTATGATCGGCGCATCCGGCGTGGGCAAAACGGCCTACTTTCTATATCCTAATTTGGAATACGCCTGTGCCAGCGGCATGAGCTTTCTGGCATTGGATACCAAGGGTGACTTGGCTCGCAACTACGGCGCCATTGCGGAAAAATACTACGGCTACCATGTATCCGTGGTGGATCTGCGAAACCCTACCCGCTCAGATGGCTACAACCTCATGACGCTCATCAACCACTACATGGATGCGGCGCAGGCCACCGGCAGCCTTGCCGCCCGTGCCAAGGCGGAGAAGTACGCCAAGATCCTGGCCAAGACCATCGTGTCACCGAATGGGGATACGGACTACGGCCAGAACGCCTATTTCTACGATGCCGCAGAGGGACTATTGACTTCTGTGGTGCTCTTGCTGGCAGAATTTCTGCCGCCGGATGGGAAACAGGAGCGACGGCACATTGTGTCCGTGTTCAAGCTGGTGCAGGAGCTGCTGGCTCCCTCGGGGGTACGAGGCAAAAACTGGTTTACCATCCTCATGGAGAAGCTGCCCCCGGAGCACAAGGCACGGTGGTTTGCCGGGGCGGCGCTGAACACATCCGACCAGGCCATGGCCTCGGTCATGAGCACGGTATTGTCTCGCCTCAACGCCTTTCTGGACTCCGAGCTGGAGCAGGTGCTGTGTTTTGACAGCTCCATGAACGCCGAGCGGTTTGCATCGGAGAAGTCCGCTATCTTCCTGATTTTGCCGGAGGAGGATCAGACCAAGAACTTCATGGCAGGCTTGATGATCCAGACGCTGGCACGGGAGCTGTTCGCCGTGGCGGATGAAAACGGCGGGCGGCTGCCGGGGCGTGTTGTGTTCTTCTGCGACGAGCTGGGGACCATGCCCGCCTTTGACATCCTGCCGCTGTTCAGCGCAGGGCGCTCCCGTGGGCTGACCATGGTACCTATCATCCAGGCGCTGGCACAGTTAGAGAAAAACTATGGCCGAGAAGGAGCTGAAATCTTGACCGATAACTGTCAGGATACCATCTTCGGCGGCTTCGCTCCCAACAGCCAGACGGCGGAACAGCTTTCCAAGGCACTGGGCAGCCGCACGGTATTGTCCGGCTCGGTCAGCAGAAGCAAGAATGATCCCAGTCAAAGCTTGCAGATGATGGAGCGACCCTTGATGACACCGGACGAACTGAAATCCATCCCCAAAGGCAGCTTCGTGGTCATGAAAACAGGGACGCATCCCATGCAGACAAAGCTGCGCCTGTTTCTGGACTGGGGTATTTCTTTCGGTGAGCCGTACATTACCCCGGAGCATGCGGCACGACCTGTGGTCTACGCCAGCCGACAGGAACTGTTCCTCCGCATCGACCGGGCCTACGGAAAGAAGAATAGTCAGCCTACACAGGTACCTGTTGCCGAGAAGAGAAGCCCCTATTCGGCAATGGGACTTTACAATGAGGACGCAAAGACATGAGTTACTTTGGAAGCATCTATGCGGATCAGGAACTATCCCATCGGGCCAAGACGGTCTATATGTACCTCAAGGACCGCTCTAACGCCGACAGCACCTGCTGGCCCAGCGTCCGCAGGATCGCTGAGGACTTGAAGCTGTCCCGCCGCACCGTGCAGCGGGCCTTGGCGGACTTGGAGCGACACGGGTTCCTGGAGCGCACCCATCGCCAGCGTCCCAACGGCAGCTTGACCAGCAATTTTTATCGGCTCAAATAGGCAGGAAAAAGCGCACTTCCCGCCAAGGGGAAAGTGCGCTTTCAGGCTGTCATAAGGGTAGCGTCATCATGGCACATCCAGAAGAACTCACTCTATCGGAGGTACTAAGACAGAGAAAGAACGAACAATAGCTCCTATGATCAGAATCTTCCGCCCTGGAGAAGCATGATGAGCACCCCGAAAAGCACAAATGCAAGTATCGGGAAAAGAGCTCGGAGGGTATTGCCTATCCTCACTTTTCTCTCGTATGCCGCATCCTCGGCGGACATGCCGTCTTTCGCTTCCTTCTCGTCGGAACGATCCTTTAGCCTTTATTAGCTACTGTAATTTGTAACTGTCATCCAGTACCAGTTACTGACTCCTGAGCAATGTGTCAATCTCAGCAATGCGATTCTTCGCCTTGCTCAGCTCCCGGTGCCTGTCAGCAAGCTGCTTAACCTTGTATTCTACATCGTGTGATGATATAATTAACGACATATAATGACATCATTATTGTAGGAGGGAATTTCGTTGATTATCTACTTACAGATGATAGAAAGCGACGAAGATAAATCCAAGTTTGAACAGCTTTACATAATGTACAAGGGCTTGATGTTCCATGTTGCCATGAAAATCCTGAAGAATGAATTTGATGCTGAGGATGCAGTACATCAGGCGTTTCTATCCCTTATTGAGAATCTGAAAAAAATATCGGATGTCAAATGTCCAAAAACCAGAGCTTATATCGTTATTATTACAGAACGGAAAGCAATAGATATCATTCGCAGCCGATCAAAACTGGTAGATATGGAATTTTGGGAGAGTACCTATGGCATCGAAATCCCATTGCCTGGTGATCATGGTTTGGCCGATGCTATGGCACGATTACCGGCTGCCTATCGTGATATCCTATTGCTGCGCTATTATAATGGATACTCTGTACGAGAAATATCATCTATGCTGCATATAAAAAAGGATACCGCACAAAAGCAGCTTTGGAGAGCCAAGGCCGCTTTGCAAAAACATTTGAAAGGAGATGCGTAAAATGTCAAACATGGCATGGTCAGAACAGGAACTGGCCAACGCGGCAAAGCGTGTAGCAGAGTCCATGCTTACTTCATTCCCGTCTCCCAGTGAATGCGAACATGTATTTTCCGATGATTTTGAACATAGCATGGAGATATTACGAAAAAAAAGCAAGCGTAGGGTTGTTGCGCATAAAATATGGCAGCGGGCTGCGGTAATACTAATTGTGACGATTCTGTCTGTCAGCACATGGCTGACAGTTGATATACAGGCAAGAGAGCGCGCCTTCCAATGGATAAAAGAAATCTACGAGAGCATAACGATCTATCTTTTCAATAGCGAAGATAATGAAATAGATCACATCTGTTATGAGCCGTCGTGGATACCGGACGGATTTTCGCTGGTAGATAACTATCAAGATAGCGATTATTGTCTTCGCGTATATGCCAACGATACCGGAGAAAAAATGTTTTCTGTTGAATATACCTTGATGCAGCATACCAGCATGAGCACAACAGCACAGGAGTATAGCGAAGTAGTCAAAGTCGATATCAACGGGCTTCCGGCAGATTTATACATTGGCAATGAAACTTCACCAGAAAAAGCTTTAATATGGGTGGACGAAGCGAATCAGGTTGTGTTTAATATACAGGGAAATATCAGCAACGAGGACATAGTGCACATGGCGCAATCCCTTATTTTGTCGATTCCTACAAAATAATAAAATCATGTAATTATGGTGTCCAAAAAGCACCCCCTTTCTCCGTTCTAATGCTTAGAAGAATTGAGAAAGGGGGTGTATTTATGAAAAAAAGACGATTTCTCTCATCCTTGCATTGATCCTGTTGTTATCCTGCTCCGCGACAGCGCAAGCTACATCCGTACAAGCAGCTACGCCGTCGGCTTCAATCACCATCAATGGAACAACAGCTACATGCAGAGTGTCTATCGCCAAGCCTGGAAAAACCATCCATGTAACACTTCAATTATGGCAAGGCCGTACGATGATCGACTCCTGGAGCGGTAACGGGACATCGTATCTGCTTATCACAGGCTCTCATGAGATAACAAAAGGGAAAACATATACAGTAAAAGTAGTATGCACAGTTGATGGGCAAAGCTTTTATGTGAATCCAGCTACTGCAAAAGGATGCAACACCCTGACAGTAAATCAAATACAAAGCATTCAAAACAAGCCGAGATGGAGCAGTAAACATTAGCGGAGGAATAACATAATGGGGAACTGTATTAGAACCGAAATGTGGAAAGCATTTCACAACAAAATGATGCGCAGTGCATTGCTGATCGGTTTTATTCTTGTCATAGCTGATTTGGTTCAAACTGCAATTACCGTCAGTGACTTAGGCGCATCCTATGCACATTCCCCGGGCGGATATGATGGGTGCAGCTTATTTGTCAATTGGATCGGCGTCAACGGAGTCACCGTCGGGGCTGTAGTCTTCTATGCCGTTTGGCCATTTTTGGCTGCTATGCCTTATGGGTGGTCATTGTATGAGGACAACAGGTCTCATATGACAAATAATATTCTTACCAGAGTTCCGTATTCTCAATACCTAACAGCCAAAATGGCGGCTGTATTTGTTAGTGGCGGCATTGCTATTGCATTGCCGGTAACTACGGATCTGTTTGCATCCGCGATGGTATGTCCCGCCTGTATTCCTCGGGTTGCACTGCCTATTACAGGATTCTGTTCAGGCACAGCCTTTTTGGCGAAGCTATACTATACCCACCCTTGGCTGCATGCAATCATCTGGTGCGTTATTGAGTTTTTCTGGGGCGGCGTTGCGGCCAGTCTGTGCATTATCGTCGGGCATAAGGTAAAACACCGATTCTTTGTGACAGCAACTCCACTTCTGCTGTTCCTATTACTTGATTTCATTACCCCCATGCTTGCCGACGCAATGAACTGGTATATAGAGCTCTCGCCTTTAAGGCTGTGCAATTTGGCAAGTACAAATCCCAGTCCCACATGGATCATACTTGCGGAACTTATTCTTTTGACATTCGTATCTGTTCTTACGGGGATATATAGGAAATACAGACATGAGGTTTTATAGGCTGTTGCGCTATGATCTGCGGCAGGGATTGCAAAGGAGAAACTATCTGATTGCCACTCTCCTCTTTTCCATGCGCTTATTCGCAGTATATCGCTCTGTGCAATTCTATTGCAATGTGGAATCCATTTCAAGCCGGGGTTCAATTGGCGACTATATGCTGTGTCTATTTCGCGGCATGGCAATCATACAACACGGCTCTATGGAAGAAAAGGTGTCGGTCCCCATCGAATGGCTGATTGCGTGCGGCTTTTGCCTGTATATAACAGCAGCATATCCTGCGCAAGGTATCAGTGTACAAGGTCAGCAAGTTTTCCTACGCACATCGCGTGGGAAATGGTGGCTGTCTAAGTGTATATGGTGCATAGCAAGCTGTACTTTATACTTTGCCTGTGAAATGATTGCCATAATAGGCACAGCGATTCTGACACCCGTTACCTTCGGCCTAAACAACACGCCCGAAATCACCGCATTCTTGTTTTCGGAGGTCTTGTGTGGAGAGACAATTTCACTCACGCCGGCAAGTGTTATCCTATACGCTTTGCTCCTTCCGTTTGTGACGCTTACGGCCGTATGTATGCTGCAAACACTCTTAAACCTTGTGGCCCGTCCGGCCATCAGCTTTCTAATATGCTTTGTCACATATATTGCTGCCGCATATTTCCCCATTGAATGGTTGGTCGGCAACGGAGCGATGGTGATGCGATACCAGCTTTTTGATGCAAATGGATTGAGTTATCGTAAAGAACTGGTGTTTACACTGCTACTGTTGCTCTTATCAATAGGCGCAGGATACTTTACTGATACAAAGAAAAGACCTCATATCTCTTGAAAAATAGGACGGTGATACGATGAATATTGTGGTGGATCATGTCACAAAAACCATTCACAGAGCGGTCGTGCTGCAAGACATCAGTTTGAATTTTGAAAGCGGAAAAGTCTACGGATTGCAAGGGGAAAATGGATCGGGTAAAACGATGCTTTTACGTCTGATGTGTGGGTTGATCTATGCGACAGAGGGCAGTGTTTCAGTAAATGATCGTCGCCTGGGGAAGGATCTGGATTTCCCTGAATCTGTGGGCGTGATGATCGAGAGTCCCGCATTTATTGACGAGTATACCGGGCAAAAAAACCTGGAGTTGCTTGCCGGTCTAAAACAGCTGATCTCGGTCTCCGACATCCATAACACCCTGCAAGCGGTTGGCCTGGACCCGAATGATAAACGGACTTTCAAAAAATATTCATTAGGCATGAAACAACGTCTGGGTATTGCTGCGGCCTTGATGGAAAAGCCCGATCTGCTGATTTTGGATGAACCAACAAATGCACTGGATGAGCAGGGCGTTGCTATGATCGCACAGTTGATCCGTAAAGAATGTCAGTGCGGTGCATTAGTGGTCGTTGCGTGTCATGATGCTGACTTTGTGCAGAGTGTATCGGATGTTGTTATTCAAATACAAGCGGGAAGGGTAACATCGGTGATAGGCAAATGAAAGGCAAAAAGAAATTCTGGCTGATTTTCTCCGTTGCGGCAGTAGTGCTCTTTGTTTGGATAATCCGCTATAAAGCAATTAATCAGGATTATCGTCAACGATGGTCTGCCAATACAGAGAAGACATACTCCGTTGGAGAAATCGTTCCTATTGCGCCGGATTTTGTAGGGTATAATTTGGCGGCTGAAGGCTATATGCTTCAGGTCAACCGTTTTGAAATTGTAGATTATCGTGCCTATACTTCCGCCTTGCAGTATGACGGAACCGATCGAAGTCGAATTCCCGATAAGATTGCGTTGGTTAGCGTTACTGTTTCTCAGCAGAATAGTTCCGCAGAAGGATTCCCTTTAACGGAACTATCATTATACACCACGGATATGCTCATGAATATGGATTGGGATCTCTTGGGCGTGGTTAATCCTATATTGGACGGTGCTACCGGAATTCGGTTACAGGATGGCGCCTCATGTGATATTTTGCTGCCATTTGATCTGTATAGATATCGATTCACATCCTCTGAATGGAATGGTTTAGAGCAAAGCAGTATCTGGCTGCAAGTGACAAATTATCCTACCAGAAAAATCATTCAAGTGAATATAGGTGAGGAGTAACTGTAGTTCCGGATTTTCGTATTACTAAATAGCTGCTGCCATCCCTTATCTGTGCATTAGTAGAACATACACCATCCCGCAAGGGTAGTGTATGTTCTACTTTTACAATATTGACAATTTTGGCTGCTGTTTTACAGACTGAGTCATAACGGATTCTTCCGGGACTCTCGTGAGGATAAGGTACAATAAGGGACCTGTTGACAAAAGCAAAAAAACTGCTGAAACCCACAGAGGTTCCAGCAGAACAGTAAATTTGGGGATAGCGAAAGATGGCATTTACCATCCTCTTGAGGTTTAGGGCCATGGCGGCAAGGAGGCATTCTTCCGTAGCTGCAAGAATGCCCCTTTTTCGAATCCTTGAAATACAGTGTTCCCGTTTCAAGACGGAGAAGTTGCCCTCGGCCCAGATTTTACGAAGCCGCATCATGGCCAGGTATTCTGGAGTTCCCACACGCTGGTGCCCTCTGAAAAATGCCGGATAGCAACTGCTGGCCAGCACTCTGCGCCGAATTCCAGCCTTGTCAAAACAGCTCGGCCGTTTTGGACAGCGCATACAGGCATCGCCCTCGACCTGGTAGCAACGCAGATATTTGCCCGTCGATTTGCTGCAATTTAGCCTGTGGTATGTAAGAGGAACTCCTTCCGGACAGATGAATGCGTCGAGCTGTGGATCGTAGGAGAATCCATATTTCTCAGGTGGATTGGAGAACTGAATTGCGGGGATATATCCGGTAATGCCCAGAAGCTCCAGCCCTCGGTGAACAGCGCCCGTCTCATATCCGCGATCCAGAGCAAGCCGGCTCATTGGTAGGCGTCTGTACATTGATATAAAATATGATGGAAAAAAGAAAAAAATTGCAAGCAAAAATTGTTTCGGCCTCTAATGATAAGTTTGTGATTAGAATTGGGGATATTAGTAAAACTCCAAAAGTTGGGGATAGCTTAGTTGTTACAATTCCGTCGAGAGCGAAGGTTGAAATGGTAAGAAAAACAAATAGCTTATCTGGCGTTAGGATTACTGATACAATTGCACGGGGAAAAGTGATTGGAGTCAATGAGGGAGTTGTTACAGTAAAACCGATGGTTTCGAGGACTAATGTGGCTAAATTGCAGAGTCTTGCATCAACAAACACGATGGTCGGAGTGAACGCTATTGAAAATAAAATGAAGACATTCGGATAAAATGTATTAAACATCCCGGTCACTGCGTAATCCAGTGACCGGGATGCCTTTTGGCCGCAAAAGAGGACCCCCCGCTTTGCCGGGGGATATAAAGCCTATGGCATGGAAAAGAGCACTCTATCGGAGGATATTAAGACAGAGAAAAGAACAAGCAACATGTCTTATAAAAAATCGGTGATGCCAACAAGGAAGGATATGGTCTATGCAATATCTGGAGGAAAACTCGGTAAATTTCTTTCAGCCTGAACATAAAATCCTTTTTGCGTATAAATCTTGACAACGCCACCAGTTTGGGCCGAAAAAACTGCTATGCGTGAGTGTCCCGAAAGTCGTGAGAAACGGCCTCTTAAGATGGCGGCCCTTTATAAGCGCCTGACTTTTGAGCTTATATTTAACCTTGCAATTACACGATCTTTTCTGCGGGCAGCATTCAATGTAATTCACATGGTTTCTGTGATTAGGATATTGCGTTTTGGATGAGCATGAGGATAAATCCGAAAAGCAGGAATATGAGTATCGGCGCAAGGGTTCGGAGGATATTGCGTACCCCCATAACTATATCGCAGGCGGAGGGCGCGGGGGCTTTGGGGGGCGCAGTGCGTTTCTCTTCCGGCGGTGCGTAGTCTGGAATCTCGCTTCGATGCAGTCCCCGCAGAAGCCTCCGCAGAAGGCCGAGGATGCCCGACATGAAAAATCCAGGCACGGCAAGAATCGTTCCTATGATCACCAGGGCAAGATCATTGCCACTCGGCGCCAGAAAGCCGGTGGAGTTTTCCGGGGCGCTCGGATCGTATTTGATGCGGATGGACCTGCCCACCTCGATAGAGTTTGCCAGGGGGCCATATTTACCTGTATAATGCGTTCCATCCACTTCATATTCGTAGGTCATCGAATAGTTGATGCCACCCCTGCCAACTTTGCTTCTGTTCAACTCGGAAATATCCGTAATGTATGCGCTGCCGAATACCCAATCCGTCTGCTTGTATGATTGAATATAAGTATTGGCCCCCATATAAAACATAAAGATGCCGATAAGCAGCGTCGCAACGCCCCAGCCCTGTATTACAGACCGAAAAACTGAGTCCTTCCGCATCAGTTCTTTCACGGCCTGAACAGCCGATTCATGCTTCATCTTCTTTTGCCCTCTTGATCCTGGCGACCAGTTCGTCGATTTCCCCTTCGTACAACGATTTGTTATAAGGAACCCTGTGTGTTTGGTTTTCGCAGTCGGTGAATTTCATGTAGTAACCGTAACGCGTTGCGCCTCTGCGCATGTTCCGCTGTGACTCGACCAGACAGCAGTCCAGAATGTCGCTGTAGCGGTAGTACCGCCCATTTAAGGGATTGGTGCGGCAATAAAAGCCGTCCTTTTGAATCTTTAGCATATAAAACAGTCCGTGAGAAAAAGCCCGCACAATTGAAAACAGCAAAATGGCGACCGGAATCATGCGGAAAATCAGCGGCATGGTGGTCCATCCAAAAAGCATCAAGTAAAGTATGGGAAAACCAAAAATCACAAGGATTATGATAACCACACTCTCCGTCTTCCCGGTAATGACGATCTCGCGGTCGAAGTCGTCATCCCCACGTCTGCTTCCCACGGCCTCAACCCGTTCAATCATATAATCCACCGCATCAAGGTGGGGGTCAAGTACGAGAAATCTCGACCGCTTTCCCTCTATCGTTTCAAAGTTGCAGTAGGTTGCTTCCTGTGTGTCCGTCTCTCTGCCGGAGCTGAGCCACATGCTGCAAATCTCGCTGTAGCGGTAGTACCGCCCGTTGCCGGGTTTGGTCCGAAAATAAAAGCCGTCTTTATCCACAAGCAACTTGAAAGACATTGCACCGTATGCGGACAGAACGCAGATGATAGCAAAAAAGGCTGTTAGGCCGCCGAGTCCAACAAAGGCACCATCGTGTGCAGTGTAAAGCCAGAATGTGAATCCTCCGGAGACCGCCGTCGTGATTGCAATCACCATAGGTCCAAACCAGTTACCGGTGATTTTATACTTCCAGTTTCTTTCTTTCATCTTATTCTCCATATTGAATCCATAGCGATTTGTTATATCACAGGGAAGTGGCTAATGCCACTTCCCTGTGATTGATTCAAATAATAGAAAACTGTTTCGAGTATGTTGCCTTAAACCCAGTTTTATCTATAACGCAGACAACAATGGTATAGTTTCCTGTCTCTGTTGGCGACCACTCAAGATAGTCGAATGTTGAACCACTTAGAGTATAGTATAGAGTATCACCTTTGTAAATAGCATACTCCCATACATACGGCTGGTAACCTCCCTCCGCCTTAGCCGAGAAAACCAATGCCGTCTCGGGCTCCATATCTCCAATTACTTTGACATTAGAATTCATAGTTCTGCAGTGGTAAATTTTCCGTTTCTTATTCGCTCCACCAGCCCACAGTTTCCAGAAACGCAAGCACATCGGCCTTATCCTCCTGCGTGGTATACACATAAAGCATCATCCTGCCGCTACGGATCTTTGCTGCGAAATTCGTTGGGCTATCAACGGCATAGATCTGACGGGCAGCGGTACTGCTTTCTGTCACCTCACCGGTGATTGGGAGGGTCGCAGCGGCATAGATGCGGCGGCAGCCGTCTGCGGAATCCAGCCTACAGAAGTCTAACCGCAAGGAGTCCTCATGCACGGAAACAGAGCGGATCAACATGGATCCGACGCCCCATCTCTGGCGAACGTCCTCCGTGGAGTCCACAGCGGTGTAGCCGGTCGCCACTGCTGCATTGCGGAACTCATCCAAGTCCGCAGCTCCCGACGTAAGGAAAAATTTAACGAAAAGGATAACGGCAACGAACGCAAGAAGCCAAGCCGCAAGTCGGGGAACCCACTGCTTTGCCGGGATCTTTGCAATGGCCGTTGAATCAAACCCTGTATCTGTCTTCGGGACCGATTCCTTCGGCTCCTCAGTGTGCTTCTTTCGCAGGAGATTGCGAAACAGCTCCAGCCCCCCAGAGAGGAAAAAGCCCACCACTGCGATGGCCGTTCCCAAAATCAGAAGGGTCACCAGATCACGGGTATTGGGAGAGAGAATCGTCGTGTTCTCTTCCGGCATTTCCGGGTCGTATTTCACGGTAATGGTATCACCGACCAGATGGGGCGATAGCAGATGTCCAATGCTGCCCGTATAGATTTCCCCGTTCGCCTCATACTCATATACGATGGTATAGTAAGTGCGACTTCTGCCCTTGGTCGGATATCTGACTACCTGGCTGGAGGCATCCGTGACCGTGGCCGCTGTAGTAATCCAGCCCTTCTGGCGGGATTGATCAACATAGTTGCCGATCCCGTCGACAATCAAGCCGATGCCCACGATTAGCATCACTAAGCCCATGATTCGGAAATAAAGCGAAAATTTTCTATTTTGTTTTCTCCACATTCCTAATTCTTATGCCTCCTTGCTTCGCTCCATCAGCACCTCCATTTCCCGTTGAAACAAAGCCTTATCATACAGAATCTTATGCGGTTTACCAATGGAGTCAGTGAATGTAAAATAGTAAGAATATCCCGTCCGTCTGGTGCCGTTGCGGACGTAACCTTGTCTTTGCACCACCTCTGTCAGGTGGCAATTTGAAATTTTGCTGTATTTATAGTATTTCCCGTCAAAGGGGGTGGTTCGGCAGTAAAATCCGTCCTTTTGAATCAGAATTTTGTAGAACAGATTATGACTCACCAACACAAAAAAGGCTGCTACTGCCAGCACTATAGGCGGTACACAGATAATGGGTGACAATCCCTGAGTGCGGAGATAAATGCTCACAAGCAAAACCGCCGCCAAAATACAGACAGCTGCGACGAGCCTGACACCGCCCTGTACTCTGCCGCTGATCACAAGGTCATCATCGTCCTTTTGCACCTGTCCCGCAGTGTTTTCTACTCGGGCAATTAAATAGTCCACGGCATCCCAGTCCGAATTTCGAAAGAAAAATCTCATGACTCTTCCGTTCTGGGCTTCAAAGTTGCAATATTGCATTTGCTGTGCATTCGCGTCATTACCACTGCTGACCCATATTTGACGGATTGCGTAGTAGTGATAGTATCTCCCGTTCCCCGGAGCAGTCTGATAAAAGAATCCGTCTTTATCAATCAGTACCCTGAAAAATAATGTGCGGTACAAAGCCAGAAAAAAAGCAAGCGATGCAAAGATCACCAATATTATGCCAATGATGATTGCCCCGTTCCGGCTGATACGAAACCAAAGTGCCAGGCTACCAAATATGGTGAGCATAATAAAGGACATTATAACTCCGGTTATTCCGTTCGTGATTTTATATTTCCATTTTTGCTTTTTCAATGATTCTCCTCCCAGCTGCACTCTTATTGGTCAAAATACTCCAGATTCTCTCATAACCATATATGTTTTTGTACTTTCTTCGCCGCAATAAGAAGTAGCAAGTGTATTAAAAGTAGGCATCTCCATTGTATATACGCCCATGGTCATGATTGAATAAAATTATATTTGCGAAGCCTATAAAAATTTCAATAAATATGATGGCTCGGGGGAATGCAAGGTTATTATTCCTTGCATTCCCCGATAAATCATCAGCTGACTACGAACTGTGTTCTATACGATATTCTTTTTCCGGTTGCATCGGTTACAAACGCCCAAAAATCATACGTACCAGATTGAGATGGTGTCCACTCCATGAAATTAACTATCGCAGCGTTATCTGAATACACCACCTCATTATCTGACTGAATGTAAAACTCCCATTGCCATGGTTGTACTCCTCCAGTCGCACTCACAGTGAATGAAATGGTTTCTCCGGCCGCAAGCGTGCCAAAAATCTCAACATCTGTAATCTGTAGATCGTTTTCTTTAAAGCGAGCTTCGAGAGTACGGTTTGAATCGACGGTAATTTCGTATTCATTAGAAACTCCATACAGCAATTCTCCGTTCTCATACCATCCATCGAAAATATACCCTGACAATGGTGTAGCAATAAGGATAGCGTCATTTCCTTTAACATAAGTACCACCGCCTGAAACATTTCCGCCAGAGCCGGCAATTAAGGTGATATCATAATCAGGATGCAGATATACAAATTCACTGTTATTGCCACGATTGCTTTCTAGTTCTTCGGTTTCAACCAAGAAGAAGTATGTTTTCGTTTCTCCCGACACATCATTAGAGAACTCATCCATACCGATGCTGAATCTAAATGTCTTCTCAGCTCCGGGATCAAGAGACTCTATGCGCTCAGTTGAAATCAGAGTTCTATCATCAGTAACTTTAAAGAACTTTAAGGTTGCTGAGTTTACCGTAGTGTACCCACGGTTCTTCACAGTAACCGTCAACGTTCGACCGGCCTCTGTTCGACTTTCCTGGATATTATCAATAGAAATATCAGCGAAACCTATAGTAAGAATCGCTTCGTTATCCGAGTCAAACGCATCCTTTTGACCTGCAGGATAGACTTGAATGGTATAATTGGTCTTTTCAATACTGGCAGGAAGTGTAAAAGGAATTTCTAATTCACCACTATCTCCAACAGCTAAATCATGATCAATTGTATATGTCTGGAGAGTAGTATTGTCAGCATCAAGGATCTTCACTGTGAACTGGTTTATATCCATGGATCCATTATTGAGAACATTAATATGTATGCTAATATCTTTGTTTGGTTCAATAACTCCTGAATAGGAAACAACAGGATCTACATGGACATCATAAAATCTGTTTGCCGTTTTCTGTACCAAATCAATTTGCCCATAAGGCTTTCCGTTTACAGCTTCTTGCAATTTCTCTGCAAAGCCATATGCCAGTTCAATTTGACCATTTGGCAGCATACAAGCATCCCAACCACGAACGATTCCAGAATCTGTCGAAATGGGTTCAACTGTTCCAAATGCGCTAGTAACGTCATTGTAGTTTACACCATAGAAGTTCACATCGGAATCACATTCTTGCTGCCAAACAATCGCCTTTTTTCCACCCGAATCTTTAAGTGCCTTGATTCTTGTAACATTGCTGTTTAACTCAGAGACAATGGTGCATCTAGTTTCTACATTTCCGTTAGAAATGCAAGCGATTGAATCGCCGCTTATCCAGTAAAGTTCATTGTTTAACAAACTTACCGAATAATCCGGAATTGAATCATTGGTCAATCTGATGGTCTCACTACCATTGTAATAAAAAACCTCCAAATCACTAATATCCGAAGAATCGGAATTAGTCTTTGCAGTATAAGCAACAACATTATTGCCATCTGCATATGCAGTATCAATACTTGTTACAACAGTTAGTCCACTTGCAATAACCTCGGTATTTTCCCAAGCACCATTTACATATTGTTTTCTGAAAATGGAGTTTGTACCATTAAGTGCAAAAACATCATTTTCAGAATTCTGTTGCCATATTACCGAAATGCTATCACCAGAAGAAACAATCCTATGCGACATTTCGTAATTTGCGTTGTTGGCAGTAATCGCCGTAGTATTAACAAATGATGTACCATTCCAATATGTATAATACAGATCCATTGCAGCTGCCATTTCATCAAGCGTAGCATTAGGGCCTAGTACAGAATTGCAATTTTGCCAAATTACATGTGCCCCGCCATTGCCATCCGAAAAAATATATGGTTCAAAGTCTGCGGTAGAATCGTCCAGTACGGGCTGTGCAGCACCCCAAGAAGCCCCATCATAAACACGATACATCAAAACAGAACGGTTTGTTGCAGTTCTATCCATATCATCTGCGATATAGATTAGTAGCATTTTCCCATTGCCCAAGCTTACAAGTTTAGGATTGCAGTAAACTTGAACATTGGAACTCAAAACACTTTCATCGGTTGCACTAGTTGCATTACTGAAAGAAGATAACTGAGGCAATGGTTCAATAAATTCAAGATCATCCCTTCGGATAGACATTGTATTTATATTTGCGGAATTTGGGGTTGGGTACAAGTCTGTTTCCGCAAATTTCCATTCATAACTTTTGCCCCAAAAAAGAGCTTGATACTCAAAAAACACAGATGCACTCAATTGGGCCGAAAATGACTCGCTAAATTTATATACAGGAAGGTCCAAGCTACAATCTAACGATCCGGTTATTCCCGCATAAGCGTTCGCAACTAAAATATCAACACCTACACTAAATTTTGGCGTGACACTAAATTGCGTACTTCCGGTAACTGATATTTCCCCAGTATCAGTTTCTACCAAATTAAATCCACCTTCAATTGAGCCTTCAATTGCAAATTTTGCATATACAAAGGGAACTATTAAGTAGGATATACTTTCTTCTGCTGTTCCGACTACCGCTAGACCGCCTTCTGTCAAATTGCCAGTATAGGCATCTACTGTCATATATCCAAACACATAGACATCACAGTCGAAACCCACTTTTGTACCCTTTTGGTATAGACTACCCTTGAAGTCCTTAAAGTGTCTTGTAAATTCTTGGTTATTTTCTCCCATTAAAGAAATTGTGGTTTTTGTCTCTCTATAGTACTCTTTAAATTTACCTTTCCTTGTACTTCCACCAGTAGTTTCGTTTGATAAGCTTCTCTCATTTAGTCCAATTAGGACTTTAAATGTATTCTCCGAAGGATCATAGTCTACTTCCATCTTCGCAAAATCTTTTGACTCTAATCCCACATCAAATTCAAACAAGGGAACTTGAAAACCTAAAATATCTACGGTGGGTCCTACTATTTTATCGCTCGCCGCATTTCCAATGAATAGGTCATCAGGAGATGGTCCAGAACTTATAGCATTCAATCTTGAAACGGCTGGATCATATCCTGAATAGCCATCTTTATCTATCTCTATTTCACCGTTGCCACTACCGATAGTAGTAGTTACAAATTGATCGAAAGCCCAGTTTGAAGGCATTTTAAAGCCCAAGTTGCCGCTAAAGCCGGTTGACATATCGCCCACAAAGCTGCTATAAGCATATCCAAGATTGGAAACTCGCATGCACGCATTTCTTGTTCCGTAAATACCAACTCTATACCCACTATCCGCCATTTCATTGTGGACTCTTTCAAAATACGGGATAACATTGTTAGTTATTTGGTAATCCAGGCAATCAAAATCAACCGCAAAATATATTATGGTATTTTCAGGGAGACCAAGCTCTGTTGCTGCTTTTTTGGCCTTTTGTGCATCATCAGCTCCCTGCTGCGGAGTGAAATATTCAAGGTAATTTGCCGAGGATTGGTAGATTGGGAAGAACTTGAGCCCAGCATCGAAGATAATTTGTGCCTCGCTGCGTGTAATTTTTTTACTATTTCCGGTCAGATATCTTCCTATGTATCGATAGCCATTGTCATATAGTGTTTTCGCTTTTGCGGCTGTGAGCTGGGTTGCGCAGTCCGCAGCCAATGCCAATCTTGATGTATCACCGCAACTAATAAACAATGACAGCCATGTAGTTTTATCTGCATGTCCAGTCAACGTGATTTTCATTTTCTCCTGAAAATCGTATAAAGCCTGCTGTGTTGCAGGGCCATATTCTCCATCTATTGCACCAACATTATATCCATTAACTAGCAATGCAAACTGCAGTAACTCCGTAATGGATGTGATTTGTGCAGCCGAATAGTAGCTTCCTGATGATGTCCCCGGGTATCTTCTTGCTGATGAAGAATTTTCTGGCGTATGGAATTTCCGGGCAGCACAATCTTGTCGTTACGCCAAAGTTTGCATTTGCAACATCTGTTGGCATACCCTCCTCGGCCTGCAACGCATAAATCAGAGCCCTGTTTGTATTTCTGCCATACACACCATCACAAGGAGTGATCCCAGTATATGCCTCATACTTGCGGTTCAGCTTTTGCTGCATTTCACGAACAGCCTCTGTTCCGCCATAAGAGCTTAACAGTTTAAATGAATCCATGGACATCAGGGCCTTCATGATATTAACTGTCACAACTCCATCTGGATTGATAAGGCCGGCATCTTCTTTTAATTCAATGATGGCCCTTTCTACATCTGCATCAAACACGCCATTGAATACAACGGTGCCATCTTCGGTTTCGGACAGATTATATCCAGGGTTATACCCTTTGCACCAAAGTGCTCCCTGCAATATTGCAAATTTCCGATTTGTGACACCGTCCTGCCGTCGCAACAGATTCTGGCTATAAAGGCGCTCTGTAGTTGGGCCAAAATTATCCGCCAAATCTGCGATTCCAAGTTCCACCTGCAGAGCTCTCGTAAGACCGTAAACGGTATCCCACCCCGTTCTTCCGTCTTCAGTGACATATCCAAAACCCGGCACATCACCGTACTCCTGATTCAGCCATCTTTGAGTCAAATAGACCATAGCATCACCAGGATAGTCGCTATGAATCGAAACGCCATTTTCTACAAGTGTTTCTTCGCTAATTTGTTCCAAATCGGGGATCTGTACCTCCGATATATAATCTGCCTCGTTGCCATATTCATCATCGATCTGAACATCGGCGTTTATAAGGTTGAATGTGCTTTCTTCCTCCGTAGATGCGTCATTAGTTGCTACTTCTACATTTTCTGTAGTATTTTCAGCAGCAAATGCCGGAACAGTAACTGTTTGGAGCATAATTAGAACGCTTAACAGCAATGTTAATGCTCTGCTAAAATGCTTCTTCGCACCTTTCACTTAAATCCTTCCTTTCCTGTAAGTAGAATACATTTTTCCTTCTCTATTCTGAAATAGCACCGTTGGAACCTCTATGGATAGGCATCACGCCCTTTCCCATTCCATGTGCGTTCTTAAATCATACACGATCCCCATGCTGCGATCAGAAGATGTTGATTAAAGCAGGAGCGTACTACTTTATCTGATCACATCAAACAACCATTCTCTCTTCAAAATTTTTGATTATAGTGATATCCCGCGATTCGGCTATATTTTTCCATTTCTGCCAATTATTTTATACGCTATATTCTCCTTTGGCAATATCAAGTCGAAATTTTTGTTGATTTTGTGAAAACTCTTGAACTATCATTATTAAAAATGCCAAATCAATACCTCCACTCACCAACAGCTGGTGTAATGATAATGCAAAGGAAATGGCGATTATTTTTTGTACAAAATACGAGCGATTTATTTCACTTGACATAGATTAGCGGGCGTGCTATACTCCTTAACAAGAAGCGAACAGATGTTCTAATTTGTGGACGCGTTGGAATAGAAAGGGGCGCATGTAGATGCTCTGGCTTTCACGGAAAGACATCGAACACATTTCCCGCAGGTTGCTTCGTGATTACCTTAAAAAAGTCCCTCAAAAGGTCGATCATATTGATCCGACAGATTTTGCGGAGAAAATGTGTGGCCTGCAATTTACATTTGCAGATATCAGTGAAGCACATGACGCCATCGGCCTTACGGCAACATCGGGGGTGATCATAACGATCCCCCAAAGGGATGGCACAAGGCTCGATTACGAATTAGACGGAAAAACGGCCTTCATTGATCAGAGCCTTGTGGCTGAAAATCAGATTGGCCGTTTGAACTTTACTATGATGCACGAAGCAGCGCATCAACTGTTTTGGATGCTGTATCCAGAAGAATATGAGGTGCAAACTCCTCGCTGCGTATTTCGCATGGCAGATGAACATACGCAGTACCCTGTTCTGGATTGGGAGGAGTGGCAGACCAATGTGTTGACTTCATTTCTCCTTTTGCCAAAGGAACTGGTGTATCGCCACATGGCAGATGTTGGCCTGAAAGATGGCATCGGCGTGCTGAATCGCATATATGCACGCAAAGACTATGAGTGTTTTTCAGAGGCCGCAAAGCGGCTCGGCGTGTCCAAAACAGCACTGGCCATAAGATCATCTCAGCTCGGCTTGGTTGGAAGAAATGATTTGTATGACCCGTATGCACTGGTAGATATATTTCCGGAGAAAAATGAGATCGCCTGATATGGCAGGGAGAAAGTATGGCAAAAATCAATGCAAGGGAACTGGATCCTCAACGCTATTCCTGTATTCAGACAGAACAGCAGGAACTGAAAAAACAGTATTCCAGCCATATTACAATGGCGAGGATTTGCCCGTATTGCCAGAACAAGTTAGAGATCCTGTGCAAAGGAAATCACGGCGCAGTTTATGTGAAATGCCCCCATTGCGGAGAACAGGTGTTTTTCCCGCCGGTGGCATTTCGACTTAACCGGTTTTAAGATGTAACGGCGTGTAATAAACGCCTTGCTCTTGACAACTAAAAATTGAATATCCAAGTTTGTACCCCGGAGCCGCTTGATGCGTGACCTTCCCATGTGTCGCTTGATTTGCAGTCCTTGCTCTCAAAGAGAGTGAGACGGATCAATGCGGCCATGGTGGTGAAGGCAGATCAAGCGGCTTTTTTCGCTCATTTGGTTCCAGAAAGGAACTGAATGAGCGTTTTGTTTTGCCGGTCTTCTGCCTGCGAGAGATGCCGAGGCCCTCCGCTTCATCGTTTTTGAAATTTTTAAAATGATGAAACGGAGGACAGAAAATGTCGTATCACAACGACCCATATCGGGTCGATTATTTGAAGATATATCCCTGCTTAAAAGAGCGTCCGGATGTGTTGGCAGTCTTGAAGAAAAGCGACCGCAAGATGAAATACATGGAGGTGGATCTGAAAATCGAACAGCGCAGGAAAAATGCCGAGAATGGTGCGGAGAGTTATGTTTCCAGCAAAGAGGATTCGTTGGAGCGGCTTATATATTCTGCAAAGTGCCAGTTTGCGGACGATGCTGAAGGCGTCGAGGATGCCGTGATCAGGAAAGATAATTTACGCCGTTTACGGGCCGCGCTGGATCAGTTGAGCGAAGAAGAAAGAGTTCTGATCCATGCACTGTTTTTCGACGAGCGCTCAGAGCGTGAGCTGGAAGAAATGATGGGCGTCCATCGAATGACGATCCACAATCGGAAGATCCGTATCTTACAGAAATTGAAAAAGATGCTGAGATGACAAAAAAGTTTGGTGCAAACGGTGTTTTCAACGGCTAATAGAGTGAGAGGGCTTTGAACCTCCCCCCGCTGCTGATAAATCAGCGGCTTTGCTCCTTGAAAAATACCGCCCAGGTCATATCCGGCAACTTGAATACATTAGCTGACGGAGCCAGCGTCAGGCCGAGTGCGCGAAGACCACCTGTGCGGAGAAACTCCGCATCAAAGGACGGCCAAGTAAGGTGCAGAGCGATACCCACTCAGGCCAAGACAGCTTTGGCAAGCTGTCCCCGCCATGATCCCGTCAGCCCATAATGATACTCCTGTACGCAGCTTCGAGAGATCCTCGGAGGGGTGAGAGTCCCGTGATGTGCGCCCGCACAGTTCAAGTTGCCGCCCTGCCTGGGGAAGTAGTGTCGAATACAGGCAAACAAAACTGTAAAGTTCTGGCCGCTCCGGTGACGGGAGCGTTTGCTTCCGCTGCCGGAGCGACCACACTCTTGCGGCAGAAGCATGGGAACTGTCTACACCTTTCAATATTCTTATATTCGATTCCTCTTTTCTTCCCTCTGTCCGATGGCCCCTCTATTCTCTCCTACCTTTTCCTTCCTCGGACGGTTCCCATGCTTGTGCCGCAGAGATAGTCAAATGTAGAAAGGAGACCAACTATGGACCCCAACATCAATTACTATGGGATTGTCATCCTGCTTAGGAAGCTCCGGGAATGCGGCAGTTTCACCGAAAAGGAACTGAGAAAAATCGCCGCACGAATCGCTGCGGATAACGGTGTTGAAGTCATGTTTTTTCTCTGATTTTCTTCATCTTTCAGTAGCTATTCGGATGCAGTTGTGGTAGTGTTTGTATTGCGAAAAAGGAGGTGAGCGGACATGGATGAAAAGCGGCTGGTAGACGGTGCAACGGCACTGGCAGAAAAGCAGCCCCGTGTTATAAAAATCGAGCCTACAGAGCGGCCTCAAAATGTGCGGTTGCGGGTTGCCGCCTACACTCGTGTCAGCTCAGACTCCGAGGATCAACTCAATTCCTTCGCAGCTCAGAACCGCTACTACACAGAGCTGATCTCTGATAAGGCCGAATGGCGCATGGTCGACATCTATGCGGATGAGGGAATCACCGGAACTTCGGTGGCTAAACGGGATGACTTCCAGCGTATGATGGCGGACTGCCGTCGAGGCCTGATCGACCAGATCCTTGTCAAGTCTATCTCACGCTTTGCCCGTAACACCAAGGACTGCCTCCAGAACATCCGTGAGCTAAAGGAACTGGGTGTCAATGTCCGATTCGAGCGTGAAGGTATCGATACTGTCAATGTGAGCAGCGAACTCATCACCGCCATCTACGCTGCCTTCGCCCAAAAAGAGAGCGAGTCCATCTCAGGTAATATGCGATGGAGCTATCAACGCAGGATGGAAAGCGGCGAATTCAATACATGTAAAGCCCCGTGGGGGTTTCGGCTTGATGGCAGAAAGCTCAAAGTATATGAACCGGAAACAGACATTGTCCAAAGAATTTTCCATGAGTATTTATCCGGTAAAAATCCTCAAGAGATCGCAGACGACCTAAATGCCAGCTGCCTGACTGAGCGAGTATGGAATTATAAAGCGGTAGATTATATCCTGCAAAACGAACGTTACGCCGGGAATGCGCTTCTGCAAAAGAGGTATACGCCGGATATGCTCTCGAGGCAGCAGAAAACCAATCATGGTGAGCGTGAAATGTATTTTGTACCAGGGAGCAACGATGCGATCATTTCTCCAGAGCTATTTGAACGAGCTCAAGTCCTACGGCAAAAACGCAGTTTAGGAAAAGCACCCGTACACAGCGAGATTATCTCACAAATCCGGTGTATCTGTGGAGCACGGATGCGGTTTAAAAATGTTCGCGGCAAATGGTATCTATGCTGTACAAGCCATGACACAAAGGGTGATTGCTTGATCACGCCGGTCCGTGAGACTCAGATCCATGCATCCTTCTGCCGCCTATACTACAAGCTAAAGCATCAGAGCATCCCCATTCTGGAACAGATGCTTACAAACCTCCAGACGATCCGCAATCGCAGGATGCTCTGGAGTCCTGACATCGTCGCCCTGAATAAAAGAATATCAGATCTATCCAGTCAGAATCAGACATTGGCTTTCCTCAAACAGCAGGGCCTTGTTGATCCTGACATTTTTATAGCCAAAACCAATGAACTGACCAAGCAGCTCCTGCAGGTCAAGCTGGAAAAAGAAAAGCTGATGGATGCCGAGAGCGACATGACCGCCCTGCAAACGCGAAACTTAATAGACATTCTGGAAGGCGGGCCGGAATTCCTCGACAGCTTTGACGCAGAACTGTTTGGTGAACTCGTTGAGAAAATTATCATAGAGAGCAACGACTCCGTCCGCTTCTGCCTGAAAAATGGGCTGGAGCTGCGGGAGTCCATAGAGAGGACGGTGCGGTGATGGGAAACCGGAAGCAGCCCTTCGGCTACAAGATGTCTCTGGGTGAGATCGTCATACAGGAATCAGAGGCGAAACTTGTACAGGCGATCTTCCGCCGATACATCGCGGGAGAATCCTTGAATGAGCTGACGGAGTCGCTTCGCCAGCAGGATATCCCATACGACGGGGGACGGCTCTGGAACAAAAATATGGTCGCCCGTATTCTGGCGGACGCACGCTACACCGGAGAAAAAGAATATCCCAAGCTCATAGATAAGGAACAGCTCATCGCAGCAAATGAAAAACGCTCAAACAAGCCCCAACTTCCGAAAAAGACAGAAGCCCAAAAGGTGCTGCGCAGGCTCTGTGGCACACCGCCATCTGAACAGGTGGAGCAAAGTGTCACCGACCTGCTCAACGGCCTTGCAAATTGCCCGGACCGCATACGGCATCAGCGCAGTTCCACGCCAGCCACACATCCTAAAACGCAGGAGGCGCTGGATAACGCTCTGGAACAACAGCCAATCGACGAGGACAACGCCAAAGCGCTGATCCTCCGGCTTGCGGCAGAGCAATATGCTGCGCTGGGGGATGAAGAATATGAAACAACTCGTCTCCGGCGTCTCTTCACCGCCTTCGAATGTGTGGCGGAACTGAACGCTGATCTTCTGAAAAACACCGTGTCCGAGGTGCTGGTGACCCGCCAAAATGTCAAACTTCGATTAAAAAATGGGCAAGTCATAGAAAGGAGTGACCTGCAATGAAAGAGGATGCCCCAAGAGTAATTAAGATCCCTGCCAAGCCGGAAGCCACCCGTCAGGCAGAAGCCCGCAGACAGCTCCGGGTGGCAGCTTACTGCCGAGTCTCCACCAAAGAGGAGGATCAGGCAAACAGCTATGAGGTGCAGAAAGAGTACTATACCGATAAAATCATGTCCAACACCGCTTGGACGATGGCTGGCATCTTTGCGGACAAGGGCATCACCGGAACCTCGGCCAAGAAGCGCGAGGACTTCATGCGGATGATCCGGCACTGCCGCCAGAAGAAAATCGATGTCATCCTGACCAAATCGGTCTCCCGCTTCTCCCGCAATACGGTGGACTGCCTCTACTATATCCGGGCGCTCAAACAACTTGGCATCGCAGTCATCTTCGAGAAGGAAAACATCAATTCTCTGGAGGAGGACAGTGAGCTGCGAATCACCCTCTCCGGTGCCTTCGCCCAGTCTGAAAGTGAATCCATCTCCGCCAATGTCACATGGGGTAAGCGCCGCGCCATGGAAGCCGGAAAGGTCAGCATCCAATATAAAAAGCTGTACGGCTACCGCAAAGGTGAGGATGGTCAGCCGGAGATCATTCCGGAACAGGCCGAAATCGTCCGATGGCTCTATGAGCGCTATCTCACCGGAGCCAGCCTGCGGATGATCAAAGATGAACTGGAACAGCAAGGCGTCAAGTGCTTCGAGGATTCTCCGGAGTGGACCATTTCCCGCATCCGTAGCATCCTGCAGAATGAAAAATACTGCGGTGATGTGTTGATGCAGAAGACCTTCCGGCAGGACTTTATCAACCGCAAGGCCATCAAGAATACAGGCCAGCTTCCCATGTACCTCATTGAAAATCACCACGAGGGCATTGTCAGCCGTGAAAAGTATGATGCCGTACAGGCGGAGATGGCACGGCGGAATGCAGCAAAGAGTCCTTCTAAAAACGCAGTCACAGGGATGGCCTCCTACGCCAGCAAGTATGCGCTCTCGGAGCGGTTGGTCTGCGGTGAGTGCGGGACCCTGTATCGCCGCTGCACATGGACACGAAACGGTGAAAAACGAGTCGTGTGGCGCTGTGTGAGCCGATTGGACTACGGTAAGAAATACTGCCACAATTCGCCCACACTGGATGAAGCCCCACTCCAGCAAGCGATCCTCGCAGTCCTGAATACAGCTATGGCCGACAAGAATAGCTTGATTCGGCAGATCACAGATGCCATGGAAACGGAGATCATCCCATTCCCCGGCGGCACGATGAGCCTGGGAGATATTGAACGCAGGCTGAGAGAACTGGAGCAGCAATTCCAAACACTGCTGGAAAAAGCCGCGGATGATCCTGCCGCCTATGGCGGTCAGTTCAAGGAGATACTGGACGAGCAAACCCTCCTGAAAGGAAGGCGTTCCGGGATCCTCGCAGATAACAAGGAACAGGCAAAAGCCAACCAGCGCATCATGGATGCCGCACAAACCTTGGAAAACGCATCACTCCACATTACGGAGTGGGACGAAAGCGCCATCCGCCAACTGGTGGAGACAGTCAAAGCCCTCTCCAAGGATGAGATCACAGTGACTCTGAAAGGGGGCTTTGAGATCCGACAGAAAATCATGTACTGAAACAGGTCAAAGCAGAGAAAAACACGGCGATGCCATCGTGCTTTTCTCTGCTTTGAGCGTTGAATCAGGCGCTATGCGCCGGAAAGGAGAAACTATGAATATCCGAAAGGCTGTGGACTACAGCACAATGTTTGCCACACTGGAATCTGTCATGAAAGCAGATCTGCCGCAGATGGAGCTGTACTGCGAAATCGGCAAGGCCGTCTGTGCCCACTCGGAAAAGGGTGCAGCGGTAGCTGCTGCGGAGTTCATAAAAGAACAATACCCGGATATGACCGGCTTCTCTCCACGCAATGTGCGCCGGATGCGGGATTTCTGGCAGTTGTACAGCGGCACGCCGGAACTGCTTGGCGAAGCGCTTCACTTGAATTGGACACAGAACGTTGTGATCATGGAGGCAGAGCTGCCCGCAGAGGAGCGCCGCTGGTACATCCGGCAGGCTACAGCACGGAATCTATCCAAGGCGGAGCTTCTGCAAATGATCGAGGATTCTGCGTATCTGGAAAGTGTTCTCGACGAAAAGGTCGATGTGTGGTATAATGAGGGCAACGATGAGATTTCGGAGAGAACGCAGTATGAAGAGGATCCTGTTTATCTGTCATGGCAATATCTGCCGCAGCCCCATGGCCGAGTTCGTGATGAAGGACTTGGTAAAAAAGGCGGGACTGGCATCGCAATTTCATATCGAATCAGCGGCTACCAGTCGGGAGGAGATCGGCAACCCAGTCTATCCTCCGGCACGGCGCAAGCTGGCCGAGCATGGGATCTCCTGCGAAGACCATGCCGCACGGCAGTTGACAAATCGGGATTACGACGAATACGATCTCCTGATCGGCATGGACCAGGCCAACCTCCGGGATATGTACCGTATCTGCAGCGGCGACTATGTCGGCAAGATGTCCCTCCTGATGGATCACACCGCCCATCCCGGCAATGTGGCAGACCCATGGTACACCGAGGACTTCGAGGCGACCTGGCAGGATGTGCTGGATGGCTGCCGGGGGTTAATGCGCAAACTTATTCGGAATTGATTATTTGTAGAGGAAACAGCAATGAAAAAGGTATTGCCATATTTATCGAATGAGATAAAAAGTGCAAAGTCAAAAGGAGTGTGGGGGCACTATGACATTCCAATCTTTTCGGTTAGTACGATGCATGAGTTTAATCAATTGGTTGGATATGTAAAGTATCTGAATGCATCGAATGGCACGGTTTTATATAGGGGACAGCCCAAAGATTGGGGAGCTTTGAAACCGAGTGGCAATAGAGGAAATGGCTGTGTTTCAAGCGAGTTAATTTCCGCACTTGCGAAGGATAAAGATTTTCGACGTTATCTTGGGTTGGATAGTTATGAAATAAGTGGCTGGAAAAAGTACCAAGAAATAATAATCAGTGCGGTTTTACAGCATTACGGAGCGAACACATCCTGTATGGACTTTGTTGATAATCACTGGTGTGCACTTTGGTTCGGGATATATTCATTTGACTCCTGCACACAAAGCTATATCAGGCGAGAAGATAAAGAAAGCTCTCTATACATATACTTGTACTTGGCAGATACAAATTGCGCATCAGTACATGGCATCTATCTTGGCGAAGACACATACACAGTTGATTTGCGAAAAGCCTTGCCGTCATATTTCTTACGCCCGGCTTCACAGCATGGCTGGGTTGTCTGCGGTAACGATGTCGAGCATAGCAAGGATTATGCTGGAAATGTACTTTGCGTTATTGAAGTGAAAGTTGGCGATGCAGATGGTTGGCTGGGAACCGGCGAGTTACTAACAACAGAGAATTTCTTTCCTGATTACAACATCGACGATGGTTATAGGGTTCTTCTTAAAAAGCAAAAACGATCTGGTGTATATAAGTGTAATAGTAAGTTGATTCTCCCGGTAGACACGGTAAAAAACTACCATTTAGATCAAACATTTTTTCTGCCCGAAACAGGCGATGGTGAAATTTCCCCGAAAGAGGAATACTTTGTTAATGGAAAAAAGATTGAAACAATAACTTCTCTCTACAAGTTGCTCTTGGAAAAGGGCTGGACTGAAGAAACCTGCTTCGACGCAGTATGGAACCCAGATAACCCCTGTATAGGGCAAAGTCCAGCAACAGCGTTACTCGTGCAGAAAATATTCGGCGGAGAAATTGTTCGCTACACATGGAAAAAGCGAATACATTATTTCAACCGGATTAACGGAAAAAACTTTGATTTAACCAGTCAGGAGCGATATGATCATCCGTTTGATAATTATGACAAATGTTCAGAGATAGGCATATCAAAAAAGAGTAGGAATATTCTTGAAAATAAAAAAGAGATGCTTATGCGGAACATAGGAATTGATATGTAGAATTGAGGTGAATACAATAGTGCAAAATGATCGAATCCAATTATTTGAGGACAAGCGCATTCGTACTGCGTGGGATGAGGAGAAGGAAGAATGGTATTTTTCCGTCATCGATGTTGTTGCGGTTTTGACGGATCAGCCAGATTATCAGGCAGCTCGCAATTACTGGAAGGTAACAAAGAAACGTCTGAAGGACGAGGGAAATGAAACGGTTACAGCTTGTAACCAGTTGAAAATGACCGCTTCGGATGGAAAAAAACGATTGACCGATGTAGCTGACACTGAGCAGCTTCTGCGTATCATCCAGTCCATTCCTTCTCCGAAGGCCGAGCCATTCAAGCTGTGGCTGGCACAGGTTGGCCGAGAGCGTATCGAGGAGACCATCGACCCGGAATTGACCATCGACCGAGCTTTGGAAACCTATCTCAAGAAGGGGTACAGCCGTGAGTGGATCAACCAGCGGCTGCAGGCCATTCAGGTTCGCAAAGAACTGACAGATGAATGGGATGCCCGTGGTGTACAAAAAGGCGTAGAGTATGCCATCCTCACAGACGAGATATCCCGAGCATGGTCTGGCATGTCTACCCGGCAGTACAAGAATCTGAAGGGCTTGAAAAAAGAGAATCTCCGTGATAATATGACCACACTGGAACTGGTGCTGAACATGCTGGCAGAGGCTACTACCACGGAGATATCCAAGCAGAAAGCACCAAGTACATTTTCGGAGAATATGGCAGTTGCCCGCGAGGGCGGTGAAGCCGCCGGAATTGCCCGGAAAGCAGTGGAGGAGCGCACAGGTGTTCCTGTCATCACACCCAAGAACGCCGCACAGCTCAATCAAGTCGTAACGGATCTGCTGGAGGGCGCAGTCTCCGACACAGCGGAAAAACCGAAAGACAAGTGAGCGTTGCACATCAAGGTTTTCTTGCCGTCATACGACGATTTTTTGAAAGTAAATTTCGAAAAAATCTATAGTGTTGAGTTATGACAGTGAAAAGCCCTGTAACCATGCCGGTTACAGGGCTTTTCTTCTGCGCCAGAACGGGGATTTGACCATAATTTTGACCACAAACACGCCGGTGCTTACTGACCGCGCGGGCTGTCACTCCTCCACCAGCGGCGGCTCAAAGCTCTCAATAGCACTACGAAGCTTGGCGTGACGGATGACAAAATGTATGGCGGGTGATTTTTCCTTGGACACCATGGCCCACCGCCCCTCGTGCATGACGATCTGCAAATTGCGGAAGGTGCTGTCGGCGGTCAGTTCCAGGCGGCAGCGCGGGTGCACTGCCGCGAACTGTTCTGTCTGACCGATGTGTTCCAGATACTCCTGATAGGTATACGGTATATCACGTTCATAGAACGATCCTGACAGGGGCAGGGACATCGGGTATCGTTCAAAGGCTTCCTCTGTCAGTCGGGGCAGAGCCAACACCATTTCATTGTCCCGCAGGATGGTTTCGGCCTGCTCCCGGCGGCTTTTGGCGTGGGCCAGGATACGCTCCTGATCCGGCGCAGGCACATCGTGTCTTTGCAGCACCGCCGCCAAAAACGCGGGGTCCGCGGTATACAGCGGCGGCGCCGATAGGACACACCGCCGTCGGCCGGGGGTGCGGCTGTCTGCCAACAGAAACGCGTTCAGCCGGGAAGCGCCGTCGGCACGGTATATCTCCATCAGCGGCTTGGCGTTCTCCAGCAGAGCGTCGGCCCGACGGCGGTAATAGGCCACCTCTGTGCGGTTGTTGGTCAGGTAATACCGCCCCTCGCTATGGTGGCCGGACGCAGCCTCGCCGGTCAGCGCGGCGGTGCCGGATACCCGCAGGAAATGCAGGAACACACCGCCCTGGGGCGCTTTGAAGTAATACGGCTCGATCTGGCCGGTCATATACATGGGGATGAAGCTCTCCAATCCCAGCATCATCTCCGGCAGATTGCGGTCAATGTTGTGGATGATCTGCAGCCGCAGACCTTTTTTCAGCAGCAGCGCCATGCCGAACATCCACTTCTTGGGGAACTCCGGGTCCTGGGCCATCTCCGTCATGGGCATATCGCTGTACATAAACACCGGCTCTGTGGAGCGCGACAGCACCGCCGCCTTCATAAAGTCCAGCTCGCTGTCCATCATCTGCCGCAAACCGGAGTAACTGCGGCTGGTGGGCAGCTGGAAGGGCGCCACAGGGACCTTCAGCTCGTCAAAATGGACGGAGCGTATGTACGCATTCAGATCGAACTCATCCAGCTTGGTCAGGAAGCGGGAGACGCTGTCCTCCCGGGGCGCATGGCTGCCCAGCAGCCAATCCTGCACCCGCTGGCAGTAGGCGGCGCGGTCGCCGAGATCTTCAGCGGCACAGCCCAGCAGCGCGGCGGCCACTTCCCGCTGGGCGGGGCCGTCCATCTCCCGGGAAACATAGGACGCCACGGCGGCGGCGAACTGCTCCGGCTCCGCCGGCTGACGCTCGCCCCGGCGGAAGCGGAAGATGGCGGACGGGTCGTAGTTGGCGCAGCGGCACAGCTTCGCCACGCTGAGCCCCATGACCTCGATCAGCGCATTGAAGTTCTCCCGCAGCATTTTCTTGTCCGTGCCGGCATATTCATCGCATTGCAGGAACGCGCTATACAGTGTGTCCGCGTCCATATTCGGCAGCGCCTTTGCTTTGGCCATATCGGCCAAAGCATCACTCAGCGCTGTGAGCACGGCGCTGCCGCGGCCCGGCGTGCGCTCGCCGGTGCGGTAGCGGCTCAGGGACGGTGCGGATAGCCCGGCGGCCTCCGCCAGCTCCTTGCCCCGGCAGTCCAGCCGGGTAATGTATTCGTTCAGCTGCTCACAAAAGCGCATGGCGCACCTCCTGCGGTGAAAGCTGTGTATAGTATACGCCCATATGGCAGGAAAGTGAAGCAAAAGAATTTCCAAAACCAGCAATCGCCGCAGCCGGTAATCGCGTTTCCCTGCCTCGGCCGCCGTGGTACAATAGAAAATGTAAAAAGCTTGTAAATACGTGAAAAATTGAAACAGGAGGATGGAACAAAATGACAAAGAAAAGGTTTTTTCCGGCGCTGGTCCTGTCGCTGACGCCGCTGTCAGCATTTGCGGAATCCGGAGCGTATGCTGTTAAATTTTACCCCGGAGATTATGGTACCATGAGTAAAAACGACCAGATCCCGTTTGTGTATTATGGCATTGACGATGATGTTAACAAGCCCTTCTACTACAAGCTGAATGTATCCGAGACAGAGACTCTCAGCTTTGTCGGCAGCATCATGGATACTTTACTTCCAAATTCAGGATATGAGTTTGCCTACTGGACAGCCGATGCTGCCGTCTACCGGGTCGGCAATGACACTGCCATTCCGGCCGGCACCCCTCTTTCCTCTGAGCAACTACAGAACACAATCACCGTGAAAAGTGATGTGACATTCACGGCCCACTTTAAGCAGAGCTCTGAAAATCCTGACGATTCAGAAATCACCACCGTTAAAATCATCGGCGCGACCCTTTCCTACAACCCCGGTGATGCGCCCCGGGCCACGGCTGCCGTAGCCGCCGCCGATCAGGGCAAGTACCGGATTGCAGATGAATGGTGGCAAGAGTTAAATGAAAACGATGTGCCCGTTGCCATATGGCATTCCGACGGCGAGATATACAGCACCTTGCCGACCATTACTGCATTTGAAAGCGGGAAAAAATATGTATATTCCGTTTTGCTGATGCCGGAAAGGGAATATGACTTCAGCAGAGAAGTCGCCGCTACGGTGAACGGAAACGCAGTGACTACGGTTCCCGCCACAGACAGATACTTGAGTCTTCCCAATGTTAAAACGATCACGCCGACCGGACAAATCACTCCCCCCGCCACCGGCGGCTACTACTATTCCCCCTCTGCCGGCGGCAGCAACGCCAGCCCCAAGACCGCGGACGCAGGCATGGCGCTCTATGCCGCTGCCGCCCTGCTGAGCACCGCCGGTCTGGCGTGGAGCAGCAAGCGCCGCGGGCAGTAAACCAGCTATTCTCTCCGGGTCGATACCGACAGGGGTACGCCGCAGAAGCGGCAAGCAAAAACGCCGCCCTTTCGGGCGGCGTTTTTGTCGACTGCGCACACGCGGAAAAACAAGCGTCATATCGGTGGAAATACCTTAAGACCCGCGAACCGAGTCATACTTGGAATTGCCCAAAGCGCTGAGGTAGGCGTCGTAGGCCTCCTCTAACGAAGAAAACTCTTCTCCGTTTTTCAGAATCTGCTTATACTGGTTTTGCGAAGTAAGTGATTGGGAAACGGCGACATATTCGCTGCCGTTTTTCGTCCTCTTGCCGGTCGTGGTTTCGGAAACATAGTACTTCCCGTCCCCGGTCTGGACGATCACGGGAATTTCCTTTCCGGCTCCGACTTCGTTAGTGTTCAGAGAGGTCCAGAAAAGGTATCGGTTTGCATCTTGTCCATCTTTTCCGCTGCCAAGAAAGGCCCATGTGCAGTCCGGCTGCTGCAGGAGACTGTTGTCCGAATTTTTGATCGCTTCGGAAATAGCCGGAACATAATCTGAATACGGACACCTGGAGTCAAACTCGAAGTTAAGGTGATCTTTTACAGCGCCGTTTTTCCAAAAGTCTGTACTATATAGAAGTTGGAAGAAATCCGTCACGCTTGTGTTAAATGGATACTTGGGGTCAGAAGGGTCGGCTTTCCCGCTCCAAGTCAGAATAATTCCGTAATTCTTATCATATGAAACAACACAGGTTCCATTCGGCGTAGCAACGCCTTTCCAATTATCTGTGTCTCCTTGCTTTTTATAGTGGACGATACCGCCGATATTCACGGGGTCCAATGATTGCCAGTCGGCCTGCTTCTGCTTCAGATCGACCGTGACCGTGGCCTCAAAATTTCCGAGCTGCGCCTCTGTGGAGACCTGTGCATACGCGGCGCGTACATTCGCAAGGTCTGTGGCCTCCCTGCTCTTTTCAAGCTGTGACGCAAATACCGGAATCGCGATCGCGATCAGTACGGCAATGAGCGCAATGACGATCAGCATTTCCATCAATGTAAATCCGCTGTGATTTCGTTTCATATGATCCCTACTTTATCTTTGATAGTACAAACACATGGTGCACCCATCATGAATTGTTATCTTTGGAGTATAACACACCGCTGCCGAAAAATAAAGTAATCAAATGAAGCCAAAAAAGGATTTCTGCGAAAAACTCTGCTTTTTTCGATCCCACTTTTCAGCCGCACCGGTATTTCGCCATCGGAGAGCCACGTCTGTGCGATCATAGTCCCGATCCCAGGTAACAAACTGGATGCCGTGTTTACTATGCGTTCCCGCCAGTATCGTGCCATTGAAGTCGGCAAGGATGCGGTAGTCACCATCCAGCCCACTGGCTTCGGGCTGCGGGGCAGTTTCCATCGCAGTCATGTACTCCAGCGTTCGGGCGGCGATGTCCTCATCACGTGGCGCGACTCGCTGCCGGCATCCCACGAATGGCAGAGCCATTCGCAGGAGCCCTGCCGGACCTCTTGATTTAACGCGCT
>ERZ1673744.317-NODE-317-length-69125-cov-7.785450_pt1 | contig 69125 bp, 61 predicted proteins | sample MGYA00580207_ERZ1673744 | MGnify/ENA primary metagenome ERZ1673744 (study PRJEB41218, sample SAMN15661751) | gut metagenome | host: Homo sapiens | place: Canada: London | collected 2015-08-20/2019-03-30 | study: EMG produced TPA metagenomics assembly of... | reverse complement strand
AATTATAACATAACCGTAGCCGCTTGTCAACTATTTTGTGCCTATGTTAATAACGACTACATGCTCACGGGCGCTTACGCCAATTACTGGAAATAACGATGGCTGACATTACTGTTCCCGAGACGGGTGACAACGCCCCGGCCGATGCCTTTGATACCAATGCGCCGCTCTTCAATCCGCAGACGACGGGCCCCATCCCCGACCAGAACGATGCGTTTGGCGGCAAGGTAGAGGCTCCGAAGCCTCTTGCGGACGTGAACTTTTACACGGCTCAAGATGACCTTGCTCAGCGTGCGGCCAAGGCGACGGAAGAAGGCGACATGCAGAAGGCCGCGCGAATCCGCGCAGTGGCCGAACACTTTTCGACAAGCCGCTATCAGGCTGAGCAGGAACTCGACTATCGGGAGCGCGTGATCCAGAGAGAGAACGCTCAAAAGCTTCTTGCTCAGACGCCTGGTACGGCTCAGTGGCTTGCGGCCAATCCGCTCGATGCGCCTATCTTTAAGAACGATCTCGGCGCACTCGGCAAGATCGAGAAGATCTTCGAGCCTGTCAGCGTGCAGCCGAAGATCGATCCCAGAGTAACTGACGATCGCTTTCGCGAATACCGCCAGATCACGGGCGACTACGACTCCGATCCAGAGAGCTCGACTGGAGATCCGGACCTCGACGCGAAGATCAACATGATTCGACTGCCGGGCGAATACGTAAGAGATGAGATATCGCGCGGCTACGAGGCCGGCAAGGCGTCGTCGGAGCGCGGCCTGCTGTACTACGGGCTTCTCAACGGGACGGCCGACAACACCTCAGAAGACTTCAAGAAGTACGACGCGGAACTTGAGCGCCGAATCAAGGCCGCGAGCGACGCAGGAACGGACGGGTTACTCTATAACGCAGCGCAGTTCGTGGGATCGATGGTCGGATCAGCACCGGGCGGCATGAATGAGGCGGCAGGAGCTGGAATCGCCGCGCTTGGCGTCGGTCTGATGACGCAAGGTGCAGGCCTGACGGCTACCGGTGCAGGCGCGATCCCCGGCATAACGATGACTGCTTTAGGCGGCCTGATGACGGGTGCGCTTTGGTACTCGGCCTCCCAAAAGGTTGAGTCTGGTCTCGAGCTTCAGACGCTTCTTTCTCAGGGCGCGGATCCAGATACCGCCCGCTTCATCTCGCAGACAGTGGGCGGCATCAATGGCCTCATCGAGGTAGGGCTGACCGCGGCCGGAGCAAAGGCCGCCGCACCCGTGATGAAGGCTATTACGAATGCGGCCACCGCAAAGACCGTCGCCGCGCTTGCCGAACCCTCTGTACGGAAAACTGTCCTGAAGGGCCTTCAGGCTTACGGTGCGGGCGTGGCCGGCGAAGTGCTGACCGAAGTCATGCAGGAAGCCGTTTCGGCCTATGGCGAAGAAGCAGGTCGCATTCTGGCGAACTCTAAGGCCGATCCGCTCGAACTCAACGCATTGGCAGACCGTCTGGCCGATACTGCCGTCAATACGCTGAAGGGCGCGGCGCTTCTCGGCGCGGGGCCTGCCGGGATAAGTACGCTTACTGCCGCCACCAGAGTGAGCGTTCAGCAGGGGAACGCGCAGGCAACGAAGGCGTGGGCAGAACGTCTCAATGAGGCCATGCCTCAGGTTCAGGCCATGCAGGAATCGCCTTCTGCCGTCCATCAGTTTGTCGAGGCGCAGGCCGACAAGAGTGGACTCAATAACATCTACGTTGATGCCGACACCTTCAAGCAGGTAGCCACGGCCGCGGGCATGACGGAAGAACAGCTTCAGCAGACTCTCCCGGCAATTGCCGATCAACTGAAGCGCGTTGATGGTCAGAGCCGAGATGTTGTTATTCCGGTGGCCGACTATGCCACGCAGATCGCCGGCACGCCGTTGGGCGAACGGCTCACCGAACACATCCGCCGCAACGCGGATGATCTCTCCTTTGCGGAGACCAAGAGAGCAAACGATCTGACTCGAGAGTTCCTGGTTCGTCTCTCTACGGACCCGAAGGCCGCAGAACGCGAAATCGCGAAGGCCGAGACTAAACAGAACAATGAGGACCGCAGGGACTTCCAGGAGCGCCGCAAGACGGGCTACATTGATGCCGGGTGGACTTCTGAGCAGGCCTCGATGGCCGCGCAGTACGAGGGCCTTGTGCTTGCGAACCTTGCCCAGCGCACGGGGCTTCCCTTCCGCACGCTTGAAACCCGCGCGCCGAAGATCAATCTCACCACTGCCGACGGTCAAACGATGACCTTGGGAGAGCCTGGATCAATTCAGCAAATCGACCGTGGTCGGTCGCCTGCCGTTGAGGCTGTAAACGCTGATCAGAAATTACGGTCTGAGTCTGAACAGTGGGGTAGCCTTTTGGACGGGTTGACGCAGAAGCCGACACAGCCGGTCTTGATGCTGAAGCAGACGCCGTTGGCTATGAACCTTGTGGGCGCAAACTTCCGTGAGCTGCGAGTGCATCCTCACGTTTTTGACGGAATATTCCAGACCGCGCGCCGTTCAAGCCCTCGGCACAACGCCCATCCCGAGATGACCAAGGAGGTTTTAAAACAGATTCCTCAGGCGCTGACGGATCCGATTGCGGTATTTAGTGATAATCGGCGTGCCGGATCCTACGTCTTTATGCTTGAGGTGTTGGATGCCGCAGGGCATACAGTGCTTGCGCCGGTGCAGTTTGAAGCAACGGGCGGTAAAGGGACAATCAATCTTCTGAAGACTGCGTACGGTCAGGACCGTCCCTTGTGGTTCAGTTTGCGAGGCAGTAACAACGAAGTTGTTTACGTGAACCGAGAAAAAATAAAGCGCTGGTTTCCGACATCCGGGGTCAATTCCCTTTTCGATTCCAGCGCTTTACCTGCGGCAGATGAGCTGTTCTCAAATGCCGATGGTTCAAGTGTACTGACTGAGCAGGATCTGGCAAGGGCGAAACGGACAAGGACTGATTTATATCAATATTCAGGGGGCGTTCAGGCCAACAGTTCCGAAGAGATCCACCAAGTCTCAGCAGGAGAAGGAGCCCGAGGGCAAGTAACCGGAGACGACGTTCGCGGCGGGTTCTCCCCGTCGGCGAACACCATCACGCTCAACCGGAATTCGGACCTTTCGACGGTCGCGCACGAGCTCGGGCACTGGTACCTTGAGACGCTCTTTGACCTCTCGAAGGTTGAAGGGGTTGATGCGACCATTACGGAGGACACGCAGGCGCTCCTCAAGGAATTCGGCTTTGAGTCCGTGGACGCCTGGCAGGCCGCGCCGCTTGATGCCCGAAGGAAGGCGCACGAGCGGTTTGCTCACTGGACTGAGATCTACCTCGCGACGGGCAAGGCTCCGGTGCCGACGTTGAAGCGCTTCTTCCAGCGCTTCGGTGCGATGATCCGCGCGGTCTACGAATCTATCCGCGAGGGTACGCAGGGCATGGCCGCGGAGCGTATTCGCGCGAACTATAAAGCTCAGATCGGCGAGGATCTTCCGGACATTCCTCCGGAGGTACGTCGCGCACTCGATCGCATGCTCGCCTCTCAGCAAGCCCTTTCGTTGGCCGAAGACGCCAATTCGCTCAAACCGCTTTTCGAGCAGAAGCCCAAAGACATGAGTGATGAGCAATGGCGCGAACTGCAGCGCGACCGTGATGACGCATTTAACGAGGGCACTGACAGGATCACAGCCGCGCAGGCCAAAGACGAGAAGTGGCTGACCGGAGCCAGAAGCCGTGCGCTTAAGGAGATTCAGAAGAAAGGTGCTGAAGCCCGCAAGAAGATCCGTCAGGAGGTCGAGACCGAGGTCAATTCGATCCCCGGGGTTGTGGCGCTCGACCTCATCTCTGCGGGCAGCCGCTCGGCCGTCACGATGAATCTCCGCCTGCGCGAAGAGGACGTGAAGGCGCTCGGCTATAGCGACAGGAGCATTGCGAAGCTCAAGGCGCGCGGGGTCTTCCAGAAACACAACGCGGTTCCGCTTGCCTATGCGCGCGAGATGCTCAAGCCCTTTGCGCGGTTCAATTCCGACAAGAAGATGATCGACGCGATGCTTGATGGCCTTGATGCGCGCGAAGGCATTGATAAGGAAGTCGATCGCAGGATGCTCGCTGAGCACTCCGATCTCGTCACGCCTGAAGGTCAGGCGAAGCTTCTCACGCAAGCGCTGCACAATGAGGCGCGCTCCCGCATGGTTGCAACTGAACTTCGGTATCTGATGCAAGGTCAGGCCATTCCGTCCCGCGTGCTTGTCGCGGCCGCAAGGAAGGCGGCAGAGGAGCGGCTTTCCCAGATGAAGATTCGCGACCTTTCCGTAAAGCAGATTCTCGGATGGGAAGGCCGAGCCTCCAGAAAGGCGTTCGATGCTCTCAAGGCCGGCGATCGCCTGGGGGCGGCAATGGCAAAGCGCGAACAGCTCGTCTGGCATGAGGCGGTGTCCTTGGCGCTCGACATCGACAGCGAGCTGCGGGGCATGCGTGATTTGCGCTCGAAGATCTTCAAATCAGACAAGGAGCTTGCCAAGTCAAGAGACACCGGCTACATCGCCGTGGCTCGATATGTCCTGACGAACGTGGGCCTTGGCAAGGGGCGCGCTGCCGATCTCGATCCGTCCAAGGCGCAGGAGTTTGTGAAGAAGTTAGCGAGCTACGATCCTGAGAAGTACAACACCTTCTCCGATATTCTGATGCGCTTCGCCTATCGTCCGGACGCGTCCTTTCAGGATATGACGCTGATCGACGCCAGAGACGCGATGGACGCCGTGCGCATGCTGTGGAAGCAGGCGGGAGATGAGCGCAAACTCGATCTTGGCGACCGCAAAGCCGACCTCGACACGGTGGTTGAAGAGCTTGTTGATGCGTCGGCCGCGCACGACAGCGGGAAGGTCCCGGAGGGCACTTTCAAGCGTCAGACTCTGGTGGAGGCCCTCTGTGCGAAATTCCGCACCGAGAAGCTCAAGCTTCTGCGCGTTGAGAATTGGTGCGTTCGCATGGACGGCGGCGATACCGACGGCCCCTTCCAGTCCTACATCTTCCGCCCCATGGCAGATGTAGCCGCGCGCTACCGCAACGCGAACATTGAGTATCAGAAGAAGCTCGCGGACCTGATTCGCCCCATGGTTGAGGGCTGGCAGAAGTTCGGCGCGATCGATGCTCCGGAACTCAGATACACCTTCTCCTCGAAGGCCGAGCTCATCGGCATGCTCCTTCACACGGGCAACGCCTCCAACAAAGAGAAGCTCCTTCTCGGCGGGCGCGGCAACGACAACCGCTGGGCGGATCAGCTCCTCGATGAGAACGGCAACGTTATCGGCATCGATACCTCGCGCTTCGACAGCTTCATTGCCCGCTGCTATTCCGAGGGCATCATCACGAAGGAGGACATGGACTTTGTGCAGGCGGTCTGGGATCTCCTCGAGGAGCTGAAGCCTCTCTCCCAGAATGCCTACAACCGCATGTACGGCTATTACTTCGAAGAGGTTCCGGCAGAATCCATAATTACACCGTGGGGCATCTATCGCGGTGGTTACGTTCCCGCAAAGGCAGACCGCGCCTTGCTGGCCGAGCAGACGCGCTACGAAGAGCAGGATTTCATGCTGAACGCTTCGAGCTTTGCTTCGGCCATGCCCGTGAGAAAGCCCGGCTTCACGATGAGCCGCGTGGACGTTCACAATCCCCTCGACTTCGACCTGTCGCGCCTTTGCGCACATCTTTCTCAGTCCCTCAAGTTCGCCTACATGGGGCCGACGGCCATTCAGGTATCGAAGATCCTCAACGACAAGCGCTTTGCTTCCGCTGTCGATAAGGTCGATAAAGGCGTGGACATGGCCCTTCTGCGCCCATGGCTTGACCGTACCTATCAACAGCGCGTGAGCGCGCCTTCAGACTCCTGGATTGGAAGTAAGCTCAACTCCCTGCGCGGTCTGGCCGGCATGAACGTCATGGCGCTCAACCTGAACAACACGATTCAGCAGATCACGGGCTTTTCCGTGGCGGCGGCCGAGGTGCCCGCGAAGGAGCTTGCGCACGCGCTCTCGCTCTATTTCAAGGGGCCGAAGAAGCTTGTTGAGGACATGTGCGCCGCTTCCGTGTTCATGAAGACGCGCCTTGAGGACCGTGCCATTGAGTACCAGTCCGAGATCGAGACGGCCGCAACAATGGACGTCGAGGGCGTGGCGAAGGCCAAGGGCATCGTCGGCAAGGCGCTCGCGGCTAATGCCAAGCTCGAGCCGGCCCGTCAGTGGGCCGCGCGTCATGCCTACGTCCTCCAACGCATCGTGCAGAACAACATGGACACGGTGATCTGGACGGCGGCGCGCAACCATGGCGAAGCCATCGGCACGGCGAATCCGGAGGCTTATGCCGATTCTGTCGTTCGCCGCACGCAGTCAGACTTTGCGCCGGAGAACATTGCGGGGATTGAGGCGAGCGGCCCGCTCATGCGTTTCGTCCTTGTCTTCTACAACTACTTCGGCATGCAGTACAACCTCTTGGGCGACAAGTGGGCGGCGGCCAAGGCCACAAAGCAGTACGGACGCTTCGCGCTCGACGCGGCGCTCATCGCATGGATCCCGGCTGTTCTCTCTGAGCTCATTGCACGAGCACTCACGGGCGAAGGCCTCGACGTCGACGACGATGACGATGTGGACGCTTGGGACTTGCTCTCGCTCCTTCTGGGGCCGCTCCTCAAGAACTTCATCAGCATGATCCCGGTGGCGGGCAGCCTTCTCAACGTTGGCGGCGCTACTGCCGCGCAGTATGAGAAGGCGGGCGCACTCAGCTCCGCTGCGCAGTTCGTCTACGGCAGTGACCCCTACGTTGGAAAGATGCTCTCGACGCCGGCGCTTCAGCTGATTGGTTCCTCGGGAGCCTTCGTCCTTGACGCGGCAGCTGCGCTCAACGGCGAAGAGGTCAACGCGCGCTCCGCTACTCGCAACTTCCTCGACCTGACGACACTTCTCACGGGCGTGCCAACGGGGCCGCTCAAGAAGCCGCTCGGCTATGCCGCAGGCGTTGCCTCTGGCCAGATCCAGCCGGATAACGCGGCAGAACTTGCCGCAGGCTTATATACAGGCCGCGAACAAAACTAAAGGATTTGCCCCCAAATGAAGAACAACACACAGGCTGTTAAGCCGACTTTTTGGTGTACGACACAGTACGCACAAACAAGGCTTACCGTCGCGTCCTCTCGGCCAACCGCGAGGCGGAAGAAAGTGAACGTCGAAGAGAGGATGGCGTATACAAGTGTCATGTAAAACAACCACCTAAACCAATCTTCGCAAAAAGCGCCCCAGTTAAGCTCCCCTGTAACAAAAGGAGTGCTAACGGCAGTTGCGAGAAAAAAGACGTCAAGCAATGCGCATTTAAGGAGTCGGCTGCTCATCTTTATCCCCTCGCGACAGTGAGTCCATTGCCATTTTATCGAGGAACTCTCATCCCCCACCCCCCGTCTATACGGCGTCTCACGACCTTAATCTGTCCATAAACCTGAAGCCATCGGCGCGACACTCTTGCAAAACGCAAGGGGACGCCCGATGGCAATTTATACAGAGCTAAGGCGCGCGGGTCCATACACGGGAGACGGCGCGCAGACCGAATTTTCTTTCGGCTTCAAGGTATTTGAAGCCTCACAGGTATCTGTTGTCACTTCGAGCGAAGACGGCCTGACGGACGTTGTTGTTGATCCTTCGTCTTATTCCGTCACCCTGAATGACAATCAGGACACTTCACCGGGCGGAACTATCCGACTGACAACCGCACTCGCCGCAGAAAAGAACCTCTCCATTCTTTCTGCAGTTCATTACGTGCAGCCGATGGTTCTGACAAACCGCGGCGGCTTCTATCCGGAGGTTCTGAACGACTCGGCAGACCGTGCGGTTATTCTTGCTCAGCAGAATCGCGAGATCCTGGGACGCGCTCTAACCGTTCCGGCCACATCGACCGAGACGCCCGCCGAGATGACCGCTCGTCTTCTTGACGCGGCCGACAACGCGACGGTGGTTGCCAAAGGCTACGCGGATGCGGCCCAGGCTTCCGCTCAATCCGCACAGGGCTCCGCAGCAGAGGCGCAGAAATACGCTGAGGCCGCGCAGGCGGGGTCGGCAGACATTCTCCCCTACGTCGATGATCTCTTGACCGTCGCGGACGGCATGAGTTACGTCCGGACGGACGCCCAGAACATTGACGCGATCAAAGGCACCGCCGAGCACGTGAATGCCGTCGCCATCGTTGCGGCGGACTTCCAGACTGCAGAGGCTCACTCCAATTCACACGACTTCGGCTATTTCAACGTTGACGACGTGGCCCCCTGGACGCCGGGCGGCGGCTACATCGAAATCGTCGCGAAGGGCATTGAGAGCGTGAGGCAGGCTGGCGGCTCGATCGACGCCGTGACTACGGTGGCGAACTCCATCGCGAGCGTGACTACTGTCGGTGGCTCGATTGAGTCCGTGAACACCGTCGCGGCCAACATTGAGGCCGTCAAGAACGCGAAGGCAAACGCTGATGCTGCCGCTTCAAGCGCCTCTGCGGCCGCCAACTCCGCGAGCGCGGCTTCTGGTTCTGCCTCAGCGGCGAAGACCAGCGAGACCAACGCCAAAAAGAGCGAAACGACTGCTTCGAGTGCGGCAACCGCCGCCGGAAACGCCGCTTCAAGCGCCTCCACTTCTGCCCAGACGGCCTCTGCCGCGAGCGACGCTGCCGGAAGTGCAGCTTCGACGGCTACTGAAGCGGCCTCGTCCGCTACGTCTTCGAAGAACGCTGCGGCCGCTTCGGCCTCTGCGGCGGCTACGAGTGCGACGAATGCCGGTACTGCAAAAACGGCGGCTGAAGCGGCGGCGGCTCGCGCTGAGGAAGCGGCCGGGCAGGCTACAGCAGGTCAGGCTCAGGCCGATTGGGCCGAGACCGACACGACGGCAAAAGGTTTCATCAAGAACAAGCCCGAGGCGTTTCCGCCCACAAGCCACACTCATCCTGTCTCGCAGATCACGGGATTTCCGACTACTTGGGCTTGGGGATCAATCAGCGATAAGCCTTCGAGCTTCACGCCTTCGGCGCATACACACGCGATAAAGGACGTGACGGGCCTTCAGGTGGCGCTAGACGCGAAGGCAACGACTGCGGCTCTAACCGAAGGTCTCGCGGGGAAGGCTCCGACTTCGCACACGCATACGGTCTCCCAGATAACCGATTTCCCGAAGACGTGGGCTTGGGCCTCGATCAGCGGGAAGCCGTCGCTCGGCACGATGGCCGCAGCCAACCTCGATTTTGGAACATGGAGCGCAAGCTAAATGGCTACTGACGCAAACAATCTGAAACTAAACAAAGTCACAGCCGCGACGAAAGCGGCCTTCGCAGAGGCCGTCATTTCCAATGGCTCGATCTACTGGGACGAAACCACAAAGTCTCTCGTGGTCGGAGACGGCGTGACGAAGGGCGGCATTCCGCAGTCGGGTTCAACTCAGCTCGAAGCGCTGAAGACCGAACTCAATACCTCGATCAATGCGAAACTCGCAACAAGCGAGCTCGAAACGGCGCTGAAAGAACTCATCGTCGAGTTCGGCGGGACTGTTCCAACGGAATAAATCTCAAGGAGGAAGCGAAGTGAAAACACTCGCAGAAGTGAAGGCCGGATACCTAGCCCGAGCGAAGGCGAAAGCGCTCTCGGATCAGGTCATTCTCGACCGCAACGGGAAGGTAGTCGCGTCGAGCGCGAAGCCCTTCCAACACATCTACTCGAACGCTGAAGATATCGAGTGGGCTAAGGCGCAGGGTAAGAAGTTCAAAGAAGAGACGATGGACGATGGCCGGAAGCTCCTCTTCTTCTCTTCGTGGGCCCGCCCCACTCCGATGCTTCAGTCACTGAACGGGCAGTACTACGAGGAAGCCAACCTTCCGGAACAGTCGGATAGCTTCGTAACGGAACGCTATGCCGTCGAGGTTCGCGCCGAGCGAGACGCCCGCCTTTCCGACACTGACAAGTACGTTCAACTGTCGGATGTGACGGTCAAGGGAAGCGCGGGCAAAGCTCGCACCGCGCTCACGGACGACCAGAAGACGGCCATTCTCAAGTACCGTGAGGAGCTTCGGGACATGCCGGCTACTGAGGGTTTCCCATTCGTGGACTACCCGGTTGCGCCGGACTGCATCAAGTACGAAGCCGAGCAGGCCATTGAGCGCCGAGAGGCGCAGAGGAGCTTTTACGCATGAATGTGAAGAGCTTTTTGAGGGAGCTGATTAAGGACGGCTCCGGTCAGGCAATGCCGGGCATCAAGGTGGTCAACATCGACAATTCGGCTCCGACCTACGTCGCGCCCGCAGATGGCTACGCTCGATTCTCTTGCCGCGCAAACGGCGTCAATGACTGGCGGGTTGTTCGCACTCCCGAGAACAACCTTGAGGGCGGCTTTGCCGCTCCCGGCGCAAGCCATCAGCAAGCACCTTGGATCCCGGTCAAGAAGGGAGCAACCATCAGTTTTGGTACAAGTGAAGGAGTGCCCGTGACTTCTAAACTATTCATCTACTCCGTGGGGAGGGGGGTGGTAAAGTTCCTCCGCTCCATTTTTATGAGGGAGGCTCGCTATGCGTAAGAGCCTCCTCAAAGCCTTCGGGAAAGCTTCAGCGCGTGGGGCCTTCCCTTCGCGCAACGGCATTACGATTTCAGGCGGCGTGCCGGACAAGTGGTGGAATTCTTACACCGCTCCCGAGGACGGATACCTTTACATCTACGTGCCGATGGCTGAAGGCGCACTCATCGAGATCAGCGGCTCTGTCGGCACTTCGGGCAAGGTCGACACAATCTCGGCGCGAGGCTTCGTCCCCGTTCGCAAGGGAGAAACAGTTCAATACGCCTTTCATTTCGCTGAAGGCAGCTTTATCGCATTCATTCCCGCAAAAGCAAGCGTCTAACAATTCCTTCATGGAGGTGGCGGCATGAGCGTCAAGGCAAAACTTCGGGCGCTCATTGCGGCCCCATTCGTTTCCGAGCGCAGTGCGCCGGATGGGTCGAATGTCATCGACATTTCGGGAGTCATTACGGGCGGAACGCCGGGAACCGAAATACCGTATACGCCTCCAGCCGATGGATACGTTTCCTTCGCAATCAACAATAATTCCGGCGCAAATGCTTATGCGCGAATTAATGCGGAATCTCTCGAGATGGCGCAGACCGTTGCTGCCGGAGCCGGGTATTCAACTAGCTTAAGAGTAAGAAAAGGCAGCACGCTCAGCATGTACTTCTCCCGAATCCCTGAGGTCTATTGGGCCAAGTTCGTTCGTACCGTTGGGGGGGGGTAAGAAAGCTACTCTTTCAGGCGCTCTCAGCGCTCTCGCGTGCGGAGGTGGTCTATGCTTAAAGATTACTTCCGCAGTCTGCTCACGGCGTTTCGAGGGAGCCATAAGAGTGTTCCTCAGAAGCTTCCCATTAGCAGCGACACAACCATCACTACAGGGTATCAGCACGCCGACGAAAACGCGTTCATCGCCCCAGCAGACGGATTCTTATCCATTCAGCTCGAGCCACCCGCGACTACGATTTGCATTCGTGACGCCCAAAAGCTCGACTGGACGCGGGGTGAATCACCCGGTGGCCTTGTTTGGCCTGTTGCGTTCATGCCTTGCAGGAAAGGCGAGACATACTATTACTACTCGGAAAGCGCGAACGCTACAACCGTTTGCCATTTGCGCTTCTACCCAAACGAGGGCGAATAGCGCTCTTCTCACGGGAGGGTTTTGACATGGCAGTTAAAGCTCTCCTCAAAGAAGCGATGAACGCCCATCTCGAAAGCCAGAGGGAGTGGGTCTCGACGCAAGGACTGCCCTCGCGAACCGCTCCGACCGTCATCTTCAATACCACCGGCGGCGCTGATGTTCAATACACCGCTCCTTCAAATGGGTGGATGGAGATTGACTTTGCGGTTGTGAATGCCACTGCGCCGGAAACGATTACCTGCGGCATTCAGACGACAACACTTACCTATGCCCAAGTGGTGGGGTTTCGCCTCTCCTGCTCGGCTCCGATTGCTAAGGGCGAATTGGCGCACTGCTACGGCAGCAACACCGTGTCTCAGCAGATTTCATGCACGATGAAGTTCCGTCCGGCCGAGAGCGCGGAATAACCAGAAAGCCCGGCGCAGACGGCGGTTTGGCATGTGCTTTACGAGAACTCTAGGGTTTGAACTGCCCCTTGACCGACGACAGCCTCGGCGGGAGCGGGCGTCCATAAACCCTCTTGCTGGGCGTCGATGATGGGGGTGCGTTTTGGGGATCGTCCCTGAAGCGCACGCTCATTGTTGAGGTCGCGCGTGCTCTATCTCAAGTGGCTTTGTCTGATTCCCGTCAGTCTCGTAATGGCGATCGTTGGCCGCGTGCTTGCGCCGGTGCTCCCTTTCTTTGTGCAGGCTGACGGCTATTTGCCGCGTTGGCTCTGGTGGTTCCAGACGCCGGACAATCCCTGCGACGGGGATAAGGGGCATTGGGAGCGTTGGCCCGATACGTCCGCCTGGGGGACTTACAAACGCCGCGTGGCGTGGTTCCTCCGGAATGTCGCTTACGGGTTCGACATTGGCGTTTTGGGACAAAAGACCATTCCCGGCGATTGTCTCGACATGCAGGGGCAGGACGGCGTTTCGGATCAGCCTCGCGGCAAGAGCGGGTTTTGGGTCAAACGCGTCTATCGCGGCGAAAAGTTGGTTTGTTGGCACGCCTATCTCATCAGGCAGTGGAGCTTCTGGCCGGAAAAGTGCTTTCGCCTCTCGATGGGGTGGAAGCTTTTTAGCTTTGACGGCTCGAAAGAGGAAGTTCATCAGCTGACGAACTACTGCAACCCGTTCAAAAGTTTTGTTCAAAAGTGAGGAGGCCGTAATGACTAAGGCAGAAGTAATCGCAGAACTGAAGGCGCTCGGCGTCAACGTCAACGGTCTGACGAATGAAGCGCTCGAAAAGCTCGGCACGTGGCTCGACGGTCAGAAAGCGCAGCTCGATACCGATACCAGACGAAAGGTGCGCGCTTTCTGGGGTCCTGTGGGTTTTGTGGTTGGCCTCGTCGCCGGCTTTTCCCTGCACGCCCTCATCGGGTGAGGCTGTGCACGACATGCTCCCCAGAGGAGCTGAGGCGGCAATGACTGTGCTAGGCGCGTGGCTTGGCGTCATTTGGGGGGCAACTCTCCAAAGCGTCGCGCCGCTCGTTTGGTGGTTCTTCATCTTCGTGATTGCCGACTTCATCACGGGGATCTGGGCGGGGTGGAAAGAATCCGGGAGCATTACACCGGGCAAGCTCTGGTACGGGATGACGAAAAAGGCGCTGTCTTTCGCGATCATCATCCTGGCGCATGGGCTGGACGTGAGTTTCTGGTACATCCTGCATGACATGCCGGTCTTCCAGTCGATCACGTTGTGCGCCTATGCCTGCGGGGAGTTCGCCTCAGTAGTGAAGAACATCGAGCGCATGGGGTACGGTGGCGCTCTGCCGCCCGCTCTGCGCAGTTTGTTCACGTCGCTCGACAGTCGGCTCGAGCACTTGGTCGATCAAAAGCTCGACGACGTGGGCTTGCGCGACAAGTCCGACGACGATCGGCCACAAGGAAAGTGAGGTCTAAATGACGGTACGCGGCATTCGCAATATGAACCCGGGGAATATCCGCCTGGGGGAATCGTGGCTCGGGCTTCGCACGAAGCAAACTGACCCTGATTTCTGTCAGTTCACGTCGATGGTTTATGGGTGCCGGGCGCTCCTGAAGCTCCTGCGCACCTACGTCGAGAAGCGCGGGTGCACGACGATTCGCAAGGTGATCGAGCGCTGGGCTCCGCCCTCTGAGAACGACACGTCGAGCTACGTCCTTTCAGTGGCGGCGGCCTGCCGCCGTGATCCAGACGAGCGCCTGCCGGTGGATGTTGACCCACTTATCTACCTTGACCTTGCGCGTGCTATCGCACGGCATGAGTGCGGTCCCGAGGCCGAAGGCATCTGGGATGACGTGTGGGAGGCAGCGGCTAAGGAGGCCGGACTTTGAACTGGAGGCTAGCCGGGGTAGCTGCCGCCATCGTCGCAGCGTTCATCGGCGGCTACCAGTACGCGGCGGCGCTCTACGAAAAGGACGCGGCAGACTTGCGCGAGGCCGAAGCAGTCGCGCGCGCGGATTTGGGGAGGAAGCAGTATGCGAAATTGGTTGCGTCAATGGACGCTCTTGCCGGCCTACGCGGTGAGCTTGCTGACGCTCGCGCTGATGCTGAGCGGGTGCGCCGCGCAGCCGAGGTACGTGAGCGAAGAGCCAGCGCCTCTGCCTGCGGTGCTGAGCGCGCCGCAGTCTCAGCGTGCGAAGGCCTACTCAGAGAAAGTGTCGAGCTTCTCGCAGAGGGTCGAGAGCTACTTCAAGAGTCAGCCGGAGTTCACGACGCAGTGACGGCGGCCAAGTGAAAAATGCCCGCGCATGGCGGGCCTTCAAAAACCATCGCCTTACTTATTAAGGCAATCATCCATTAGTTACGTATGGATCAATGAAAATTCAAGTTAATCAATGATGTTATCTGAGTTGCGTCAACTAAATGATAGCTTCGTTAATAAGCGAGTCAACCATTGATTTTTTTGAGGTGCTTCTCTGGATGATTCTGGTTTTCTCCAGATACTGAGTCAGAAGTCCTGGCAGAGGCATTCTCTGGAGCTGGTTGACCCTCGTTGGTGGGTTGAGTGTGCTGATCCGACCGTTTAGGGTCCTCTTGGTGGTCGCCAAAGAGGTGACGTACATTTTCGAATCCTTTTAAGTCTTTCAGGGTGTTTTCGTCTAGCAACGAAACACAACCCTTTTCCGGGTGGAGAAATAACAGCTGAAGAGCCTGTATGATGGCTGCTTCCTGTTCATTCATATCTGTGACAGAAGAAAAGAGCGTTTTAGCCTCTTCTTTATCGATCACGAAGCCGTGCGCCGGGTAGGAGGTCACTAGTTTGTTCAGATTCTCCTCAGTCATGGCCTGAGAATGTTTGAGGAGCCTAAGGCCGTAGTGACTTGTGATGTTCATGGCGCGTTGAAGCTCCCCCAAACGCTGAGGATCAATCTGTGAATATAGGGGAGCAGCAATGGCGGATGCCACTTGCGTGGCAAATGTTCCGCATAGTTTCGTTGAAATCCGAGCGCCGACGTGAATTTGAACCAAGGTTTTCGCGAAAGACTCTCGCATCTGGTCGTCAATGAAGCGCATCGCCTCAACAAGGTCAAGGCTGGAGCTGTGTTCTGAAAACTCGTCCTTGCTAGATGCTAACGCAAAGAGGTCTGTGGCGGTTAGGTCTTCGTGGGTAAATCCGCTCAACGCGACAAGCTGTCGAGAGTTCGTTATGTTGCGCTAAAATTCAAGCTTGACTGACGGTAACTCCTTCTATGAAGGCGGCTCTCAGTCGCATCGATCGGAAAGCCTCGGGACATCCTTCAATACCCGAGGCTTTTCCTTTTTTGAGCTTCGTTACGGGCGTTTTAAAAGCCCGCGTGAAAGCCCGCAATTACTGAACAAGCCGAAGAGACTAGGGAGACAATACGCATTGAATCTCTTCTCCGCACCAATTCCTAAGCCCAGATTGCTTTCTCAGCAGTCTGGGCTTTCTGTTATTTCGGCATTCTCAATTCGGCGCTAATGCCCGTCTTCATGCCGCACTCCTGCAGAGGAATCCTGAAGCAGGACTCCTCTGCGGCAAGTTTTCATTGCTTGCAGGCTGGCTTCACAAGCTACTTTGTCGTACTGGTCGCGGAAGAGCTTCCGCCGAGTTTTTCGCTCATGGCTTCGGAGAGCTTGTTGAGAAGAATGCCGCCGACGGAAGCTGCACTCACGCCTTCGGCGGAGAATTTGCCGTTTTCATAGCGAACGTTTTCAAGCGTGATCTTGTCGGGAATCTTCTCGCTGTACTTCTCGATTTTCTGAGCAGTCTTGTCTTTTCCGGTGAGGGACGAAATCAGGGACGCAATGCCTGCGATTTCCTTCACGGCCGCGACCTGCTTCTGCGCGGGCTGATCGATTTCAGCCTTGGCGACGACAAGGTGGATGGGTTCCGTGGTTTCAACCTCGAGCCCCGTAAGAGACGCCTTCTTCCAGCTCATGAGCCCGGTGCCCTTGCTGTTCGTCAGATCGAGCGTCGAGAGGGAAAGATCTCCCTTCCAGCCGGCAATGGTCTTTTCCTTCTGAGAGGCAAGCTTCATGCGGCCGGACGCATCGAAGGTGCCGGACTTGGCGCCGATGCCGGCGTAGCCGGTCATGAGGCCGGAGAAAGGCTTGAGGCCGATCTTGCTGCCCTTGACTTCAATATCGGCAGCAACCGGGGAGATGCCGAATTTGCCTGCAGCGTTGAGGCTGCCGCCGCCCAAGCCGCTCGAGAAGTCGACCGTGCCGAGGCTTCCCTTGGCCGAGGAAAGATTTTTGACCGTCAGATTGAGCTTCGGAATCGATGCCGTGCCGACAGGGCTGATGCTTTCGTCGCGATAGTTGAGCGTGCCGTTGGTGACGGAGGCCTGAGCAACCTTCCACGACCAGGCGGGGGCGCTCGCTTCAGCCTTGCTGCTTGGCTTTGCTTCAGTCTGAGTCTTCGACTCCGATCCGGAGCCGGCAAGCTTCGCAAAATTGATGCCCGACTTCGTCATGACGGCATTGACGACGGGTCTCGCGAGCGAGACAAGCGCCACATCGGCGGAGCGCTTCGCGGTGTCGACGGAATTGAGCTTGAGCGTCGCCGTCTTGAAGGACGCAAGCGTTGATTTTCCTTCTTTCAGCGTGAAGTCGTTCAGGGTGGCGGTGCCTGAAGCGGCAGCATCCGAACCCTTCAGATCCGCCTTGACGTCAAAGGCAATGCCAGCTCTTACGTCTGCGCCGAGCGCCTTAGTTATGTAAGGAGCGACTGCATTGAGGGAAAGTCTCGTGCCTTTGGCGGCAGCCGAGACGGCAAGCGGAGAAATCTGAGCGGTGCCGGAGCTTTCGATTCTGCCGCCTAAAAGTTCAGCCGAAACGGAGAAGCTCCCCGCCTTCTCAGCGTCCGAAGAAAGGTTCTTCACGGAGGCATCGAGATTCGCAACGGTAATTTTTGCGGCCGGCGAAAGCGTGGAGTCGGTCCAGGAAATATTGGCGTCGCGAAGCGAAGCCGCGACCACCTTCCAGGTCCAGGGCGAAGCGGAGGAAGAGGCAGCAGGCGCTGCTTCTGTCTTCGCCTCAGGCTTGGCTTTCTCCGTGCCGCCGGCAGCGCTTTCAGCAGCCGCGAGCAGGTTGATGCCCGCTTTGGAATTCCTGACGTCGAGCCTGAGCCCTGTGAGCGTCAGATTCTCCACGACGGCGCGCTGGTCAACGAGGTCAAGTTCGTTGAGGTTGAGCTCGGCCTTCGGGAGCGTGACGATCGGACTCTCCTTCTGGGTGACGGAAACGTTCGCGAGGGAGGTTGTGCCCGAAAGCAGCATCTTTGCCGGGTTCCCGCCCGTCGGGTTGCGGAAGACGAAGGTTAGGTTGGAAGAAAGCTTTGCATCGGCAACGCGCAGGTTGTCGGAATTGAGCGCGGGAACAATGCGCGCAAGTTCGGCCACGTCAAGGGCGGAAACCTTGAAGTTGAGGCGCGCTTCGAGCGTGGTGCCGAAGGGCTTTGTAGAGCCTGTCGCCTCAATCTGGGAGCCGTTGAGCTTAAACGCGAGCTCCGGCGTCACGAGACTTTCCGAAGCGCTTTCCATCGTGGAAACAAAGGGGAGCCTCAGCGTCAGGTCGGTGAGCGCCTGATTGATTTTCTGCGCATCGTCGCGGTAGCTGAGAGAGCTGTTCGTGACGGAAATGTTGTAGACCGCAAACTGAGGAAGCCCGGAGGAGGCTTCGCTCTTCTTTTCAGCAGCCGCGCCGTCTGATTTTTCGGATGTCCCGGATTTGCCGAGCAGACGCTCTACATCCCGGCGGTTCTTTTCATTCATGACGGCATTGATGCGAAGGCCGTCGATGGTGACTTCCTCAATGACGGGAGCAAGCTTGAAGAGCGTCTGAATCGAGGCGTCGACGCGCAGGAGGTCGAGCCTGAGGAGCGGGTCGCTCCCTGCTTCCGGGATCGAGAGCCCTTTGAGTTCATAAACGAGCGTCCAGGGATTGAAGGAAACGTCGGAGAGCGTTACTTCGCGGCCGAGCTCCTGAGACACCACTTTTTCAAGAACGGTGCGCGTCGCATAGGGAACGCCGACGTAGCCGGCGCCGGCGTAAAGCGCTACGGCAACCGCAGCGGCGCATGCGGTGAATTTGAGGACTTTCGCCATAGAGAATTCCTGTTTCGGTAGGGATATGTGTTTAGAACATTATCGGCTCGAGGGAAGAAAGAGGAGAAATTTGAACATTTGCTCGCAATTTGCATCGGGCGGCTTCAGGCGGCGGTTCTGTTTACCCGCTTGGACCCATAGCACGTTTGAATCACTAGCGGCTCTAGGATATTTACGAATAGAAGTGCCTCACAAGTTCTCCTAGGATGGAAAAAGGACCAATTCAAAAAATTGCGCATTTCCAAAACAAAAACAGAAAGCGCAAGGAGAACAAAATGACCCTGTCCGTCTCACGCCGCGCCCTGATGAAGGGTGCGGGCGCGGGCTTTGCCGCCGCGCTTTTCCAGCCTGCTGTCCGTGCAGCAGACTCTCAGGAATCTCAGACCGACTGGTCCGGCTGGACCATCTGCGATTCCTGCAACCATATGCCGATGTGCGGCATCCATTTCAAGGCGCGCGGCAATACCGTGATCCGCATTGAAAACTGGAACGAACATCCGAATCACTTCCTCTGCTCGAAGGGCATTTCGACGCTCCAGAGGCTCTACAACCCCAACCGGCTCCTTTACCCGATGAAGCGCACGGCGCCCAAGGGGGCGGCAGATCCGGGCTGGGTGCGCATCAGCTGGGACGAGGCGATCAAGACGATTGCCGAGAAGCTCAATGCCGTGAAGGAAAAGAACGGCGCCGACCGCGTGCTCTTTTACTGCGGCGACCCGAAGGAGCCCCGTCCTCCCGTCATGCGTCTCGCGCGCTATTTCGGCAGCCCCAATTACTGCTGCGAAAGTTCGGTGGCCTGCAACCTCGCATACGTGCATGCGCTCGAGCTTTCCTACGGCGCTGAAATCGCAGGCGGTCCGAGCCCGAAGACGAAGTGCTGCATGATCGTCGGCAAGAACGGCTCCTGGGCTTCGCCCCACGGGTTCTTCAGGAATCTCCTCGCGCAGAAGGCGCGCGGTCTGAAGCTCATCGTCTCCGATCCGCGCCGCACGAAGGTTGCCGAACAGGCCGACATTCACCTGCAGGTGAAGCCCGGCACCGACGGCGCGCTTGCCTGGGGCATGATCCGCGTCCTCGTGAAGGAAGGACTCGTGAAGCGCGAGTTCGTCGACAAGTGGTGCACGGGCTATGAAGAGCTCGTCAAATACTGCGAAGCCTTTACGCCCGAATACGTGGAAAAGGAAACTGGCGTTCCGGCGGACGACGTCGTGAAGGCGGCCCGCATGTTTGCCGACGGGCCCTCCTCGATGATGCTCCCGGGGCAGTCGATCCCGCATCAGGGGAACGGCTGCAACAACGTGCGCGCGTATTCGCTCCTCATGGCCCTCACGGGGAACGTCGACAACGCCGGCGGCTCGACCTTCAACAACTGGCCCGAGGACTACATCCGCTGGGACGAAGGCTATACGAAGACCTTCATTGATCAGGCCTGGTTCAACAAGCCCGAACAGAAGGCGCGCCGCATCGACCGCGAATTCGCTCCCGTCTGGAACGAAATGCAGGTGCTCTGCAGCCCGAACAAGCTCCCCGAAATGGTGGAGGAAGGCCGCATCAAGGCGTTTGCCGGCTTCGGCACGAATCTTCTTATCTGGCCGAGCCCGGCCGAATATCAGGAAGCGATCAGAAAGCTCGACTTCTCGTTCGCGACCGACTACTTCTACCGCGACGAGACGCACCACGACATGGATCTGGTGCTTCCGGCCGCAATGAACTTCGAGCGTTATGCGCCCTTTGGCGTCCATGGGCGCGCCGTGAGCGCCAGAAAGCCCGTGAAGCCTCTCGGCGAAGCCTGGGAAGACTGGAAGATTGCGCTCACGATCGGCGCGGCCGTGACGGGCGACAGCGACCTCTTCTTCGGCGGCGACCCGGTGAAGGCCTGCGATTCGATCCTGAACGGCTGGGGCACGAGCTATGCCGAGCGTCAGGCGATGCTCCCGGCAGTGAAGGTCTGCGAATGGTTCCCGAAGCCCGCGACCGAAAAGTATGCGAAGGGCATCCTGCGCTTTGACGGCAAGCCCGGCTTCAGAACGCCTTCGGGCAAGATCGAATTCGTTTCGTCCGTTCAGGCGAAGCACGGCTTCCCCGGACTCCCCGTCTACGAGAAGGCGCCGCAGCCGACGGAAAAGTATCCGTTGAAGCTCCTCAATGGCACGCGTCGTCCCTACATCACGCACTCGAAGACGAGAAGCGATCAGCCGTATCTCCTCGAGCTCGAGCCCGAGTCCTACATCAACATGCATCCGGCCGATGCCGCCGCCCGCAATCTAGTGGAAGGCGACCAGGTCTGGATGATTTCTCCCTACTCGAAGGACAAGGTGCGCGCCCGCGTGCGCGTCACGATCCTTGCGAGGAAAGGCATGATCGACGCCCAGTACGGCTGGCGCGGCGATCAGGAAACGCAGGGTCTTATTCCGAGAAAGGGCTGGGACCCGATTTCGGGCTACCCCTGCTGCAACGACGTCTGCGTCGAAGTCGTCAAGGCTGATGCGGCGAAGAACGCCTGATAAAGGAGAAAGACATGTCGAGCTACGGAATCATTGTCAATATCGACAAGTGCGTGGGCTGCCATGCCTGCGCCATTGCCTGCAAGGAAGAAAATCAGGTGGCGCCCGGGATCTTTTATGAAAAGATCCAGAGGCTTGAAGACGCGAAGGCGAACGTCATCAACTACTTCCGCGCTTCCTGCCAGCACTGCGACAATCCCGCCTGCATGAAGGTTTGTCCTGCAAAGGCGATCCACAAGGGCCCGGCGGGCGAAGTGCTCGTCGACGAGGAAAAATGCATCGGCTGCCAGATGTGCGCGAGGGTCTGCCCCTACGGCGTCCCGCAGTTCAATACTTCCGGCGTCACCAACTACTTCGGCGACAAGGCGCCGCTCGCGATTCGCGACCTCGAGCCCTGGCAGAAGCATAAGGCCGGACGCGCGGAACACTGCACGCTCTGCACGCACCGCACGTCGAAGGGCCTGAAGCCCGCCTGCGTTGAAGCCTGCGGCATCGGCGCGATGACGCTCGTTGACTACGAGTCGCCCACGCCCGAAATGGAAAAGCTCATTGCTCAGGCGAAGGCGATGAACGTGAAGGCGGGCACAAAGCCCAAGATCCGCTACATCGCAACCCATATGGATGTGGAGTCCTATGAGCTGAAGCTCTGAACACTTCGTCTCAAGGCATAACGGAAAGGCCGCCCGGGAGAAAATCCTTTCGGGCGGCCTTTCTTAGTTCGGGTCCTTGAGGCGAGTTCTTCAGGCGAGAGTCTGATGAATGCCTTCAAGGAGGTCGGCGACATCGAGATAGGGGCCGGCAGCTTCGCCGCGCTGACGGATGGCATCGGCAATCGCCGGGAGCAGCGGAGCGGCGTGCGTTTGATAGAAGCTCAAGCCCGTCCGGGCGTCGCCGCGAAGCGCCGATACCGCGAGGAAACCGAGCATGAGCCCCAAATGATCCTCGGGAACGACGGAGCCGCCCGCGAGCTCGAGGCCGGCATCTTCATAGACCCGGCGGCATTCAAGTTCCGCCCCCTGGCAGAGCAGGTGCTGAGCGCTCGTCCAGGCGCTCTCGCAAAGCGGAATGGTTTTCTCGCCCACGCCGAGGAAAAGCTTTGCATAGGCCTGAGCGAGCGCAAGATCGCTTACAGGTGTGCGGGCGGCAATTTCGTCGAGCCGGCTTCTGAGCGTCTGAGGAAGACTGGCTCCGGCTTCAAGAATGACTTCAGCCGCCTGCGGGAGCTGCGCGGCGGCGCCGAGCGTTTCGGGCTGGAGGAAGAGGAGCGCAAGGGCGTCAAAGGCGGGCTGAAGCGCGGAGAAGGTGTTTTCTGTGGGCATCGGGGGTCTTCGCTCAGAAGTAAAGAATCGGGTACTTAAAAGGAAAGCGTCTCAGGAGAATGTTGAGACGCCTCTTAATCCTAGCAATCACCAGGAGGTTTAAGGAAGGCGCGGCGCCGATGCGGCGCTCCGGGAGCCCGAAAAGCCGGGTATTCGATAGGGCTACCGGTTTCCCAATATGCAAAAACCGCGGCGTGCTTCAAGCGCGTCGCGGTTTTAAAAATTGGTGGAGGCGGCGGGAGTTGAACCCGCGTCCGAAAATCGTTTTCTGGCGGATCTACATGCGTAGCCGAATGATTTGGATCTCGACAGCCGTTTTGCCAATCGGCGGGCCAGCGGCTGCCCAGTCATCTAAGTTTCGGAACGCCGTCGACGACAGCCGGCGAACCTAGGCTTTGTAATTTGATGCTGCAGCAGGTTGCCCTGCCTGACCCAAAGCCAAATCAGTGCAGCATCCCGCGGGATTAAGCCGCGAGAGCGAAACGCTTGTTGTTGGCGTTTAATTGATTGCAGCGGATTTACGAGGTGACTGCACCTCGGCATGCACCGGACAGCGTCAGTATCCTCGTCGAAACCAAGGCGCCCCCGGATGTGGTGACGCGAATCATACCCTGAAGACGCCCGGTAGTGCAGGAATGGTCTGAAACGCAAAGTAACCGAGGGGTGTTTACACAACAAATCAAAGCATAACGGCTTCGCTTACCGCCGGAGCATCCAGGAGAGGAGGTCTGCAGGGGTCCGGGCAGCGCATTCATAGAGCGCTCTATCAGGCAGTTCCTGCTGGCAGCCCCAGGCGACAAAGGCAAAGGGCATTCCGGCCGCCTGAGCCGCGAGCGCATCCTTGGTGTTGTCGCCCGCATAGAGCGTTTTTTCCGCGGGGATCCCGGTCCGCTTCAGCGCCAGGAGCAGCGAATCCGGAGCGGGCTTCAGTTTCGTGCCTTCGGGCCCGAGGCCGATCACGACCTCCATGAAGTCGCTGAGATCAAGTTCCCGGCAGACCCTGTCGGCGAGTTCCTGCGGCTTATTCGTGACGACGCCCATGGGAACATGCATTTCGCGGAGCGCTTCCAGGAGCTCCCGGATGCCGGCAAAGAGCGGCGAATGGGATACGCCGCGCGCCGCGTAGTTCTTCAGAAACTCCGCACGCATCGCCGGATACGCTTCATCCGTCGTCTCCATGTTGAAGGCCGCCTTGAGGAGCTTCGGAGCACCGTGCCCTGCAGGTTCGCGAAGGAGGTCGAGCGGGAGCGGCTCAAGACCGCGGGCAATGCGCATGTCGTTCACGGCGCCCCCGAGATCGGGCGCGGTATCGACGAGCGTTCCGTCAAGGTCGAAAAGAAAGAGGCCGGGGATCATGATTTTCTTTTTTCACATAAAGGAAAGCCCCTGCCGGTAGACAGGGGCTTTGTTGCGATCAGCCTACAGATGCATGGGGCATCTGAGGAAGATTACATGGCCGGACGGGAGCCGACAACTTCAACGACGGCGCGGCGGTTGGGCTGCAGGCAGTCAACGAGCGCGCGGAAGTTCTTGATCTGACCGGCCTTGGAGGGGTTCGGGCAGTTGACGACCGGGTCAGCGGAGCCCTTGCCTTCGGTCTTGATCAGAGCGGCATCAACACCCTTCTGAACGAGGTAGGCCTTGACGGCGTCGGCACGACGCTGCGAGAGCTTCTCGTTGTAAGCGGGCTTGCCGATACGGTCGGCATAGCCGGTCGAGAGGATGACTTCGATGTCAACGCCGGCGATGCGGGAGACGAGGTCGTCAAGGACGGCCTGGCCTTCGGGCTTGAGCGTGGCGCGGTCGAAGTTGAAGAGCGTGTCGGCCGAGAAGGTCACCTTTTCAGCGGACTTCGTGGCAACAGGAGCTTCAACAGCGGTGCAGGCCTGCTTGTCGAGGATGTCGGCATCGCAAGCGCAGCCGGCGCCGTCAACACCCATCGCCTCGGCAAGAGCCGGGGTCCAGAAGCCGGTGCGCCAGCAAAGATCGGTGCTGTTCTTCACGATCTGGCCGGAGGAGGAATGAACGTAGGGGTTCACGGTCTCGGCGGCAGAGGCATTGAAGGAAGCAGCGAGAAGAAGAGCGGCGGCAATGCCGCAAAGCTTCGCGGAAGTCTTCATTTGAGGATCCTTTTAGAAAACAGGACGAGGAAGAATGCCTGTCCTTTCTTTAGACGGCACTGACTGGTCATCCCGCAGTGGGAAATCAAGCTGATCTTCGGCCGCTCGATGCATTTCAGAGCGGCTGTTCGGGTCAGCATGGGAAGATTTTCAAGCGTCGCCCATTATAGACAAAGCACTTCGAGGATCTTTGCATCAAGATCAATGATGAGCGTTTTAATCCCGGATGTTTTTTCCTGCCGCGGCCCGACATCGGATGCTCGGCGGCAGGAAAACTGAATCGGAATATCAAATTCGACTCTGCCACTTGGCGGCGAGCGAACGGGCGCGCTCAATCGCCTGAGGATCGGGATAGACCGTCTGCTGAGACTTCTCCATGATGAGGCTTCCGTCCACCCAGGTGTGCGTGATGCATTCGCGCCCGGCCGAATAAAGAATCTGTGCGGCGGGGTCCTGAACAGGGAGCGACTCCGGAGTGCCGAGGCAAATGGCAAACATGTCGGCGGCCTTGCCCTTTTCAAGAGAGCCGATTTCCCTCTCCCACTTGAGCGCGCGTGCGCCCCCGAGGGTCGCCGCCTCGAGCATGTCGAAGACGGGGGCGGCGGTGGGGTCGCCCGCAACGGCTTTGGCAAGCATGGCCGCCAGACGCGTTTCGCCGAGCATGTCGAGCTTGTCGTTGCTCGCAGCACCGTCGGTGCCGATGCCGAGATTGACGCCCGCAGCGAGGAACTTGGCGACGGGGGCGAAGCCCGAGGCAAGCTTCAGGTTGGAGCACGGGCAGTGGCAGGCGCTTGAACGGGCGGCCGCCATCGCGCGGATGTCGTCGTCATTGGCGTGCACGCTGTGGACGGCAATAAGGCGGTCGTTCAGGAGACCGCAGCGGCGAAGGCGCTCGATCGGGCGTTCGCCGTGGTCGCGCAGGCTGTCGGCCACTTCTCCCGCGGTTTCGTTCACATGCATGTGAATCGGCACGCCGTAGCGGTCTGAAATCGCCGCGCAGGCCTTGAGGGAGTCGTCCGACACCGTATAGGGCGCATGAGGCGCAATGGTGGTGCGGATGAAGCGGTCGCCCTCGAATTCGCGGATCAGCGCCTCGGACTTTTCAAGGTATTCGGCGTCGTTTTTTGCCCAGGCCGAGGGGAAGCCGATCACGATTCCGGAGACCGCGCAGCGAAGCCCCGCCGAGCGGAGCCCCTCGGCAGCGGCCTTCGGGAAGAAGTAGTGGTCGGAAGTCGTCGTCACGCCCCCCGCGGCCATTTCGAGACCCGCGAGCCACGAGCCCTCGCGCACGAATTCCGGACTCATGAGCTTTCCTTCGGCGGGCCAGATCTTCTTCGTGAGCCAGTCCATGAGGGGAAGGTCGGCGCCGAGGCCGCGCACGAGATTCATGGCGGCATGGGAATGCAGATTGACGAAGCCCGGGAGGAGCGCGCTCTCCGGAAGGGAAACGACTTCCGGGGCGCTGTACTTCGTGCGCGCTTCGGAAATCGGAAGCAGATCGATGATCCGGCCGTCGGCAATCACGACGGAGGTGTTCTCAAGAATGACGCCCTTCGGGGCGACAGGAATGACCCAGCGGGCCTCAATGATCGTATCTGCGTTGAGCACTTCTTTTCTCTTCTGTGGAAAGGAAAACGGCGGCAGGAGCGAAGGCGCCGGCGAGACTCCGGAGAGGCTCTCTCTGCGCCCGTTCGTGCGGGATGGAAAATGGATGGAAGCTGATAAAATAACTCGTTTCTGATATTGCCGCAGGCGGCCGGCTCCCGCATGCATGCTCTCAAATGTTGCGCATGCGGTTGAGCCCTCGAGGCGCCCGCGGCCTTTTGTGCGCTGACATCGAAGCGGCGCATCTCTAACAGGTGAGCTGATGGACGAAGACAAGAAGAACGAGGGTGAGGCGATCAACGAAGAGGAAGGTCAGCCCGAAGGGTCCTCCCCGACCTCGGGCGATGCCATTGCCCAGGAGCTTCTCCCGGTAGCCATTGAGAACGAGATGCGTCAGTCGTATCTCGACTACGCAATGAGCGTCATCGTCGGGCGCGCGCTTCCCGATGTGCGCGACGGCCTGAAGCCCGTGCACCGCCGCGTGCTCTACGCGATGAAGGAAATCGGGAATGTCTGGAATTCGCCCACGAAGAAGGCCGCCCGCGTGGTGGGCGAAGTGCTCGGCAAATTCCATCCGCACGGCGACAGCGCCGCGTACCAGACGATCGTGCGCATGGCGCAGGATTTCTCCATGCGCTATCCGCTCATCTACGGTCAGGGCAACTTCGGCTCGATCGACGGCGACAGCGCGGCGGCCATGCGCTATACGGAAGTCCGCCTCATGAAGATTGCCGAGGAGATGCTCGCCGACCTTCATGAAGATACGGTCGACTACATCCCGAACTTCGACAATTCCGAAATGGAGCCTGTGGTTCTGCCCACGCGCCTCCCGGAACTTCTCGTCAACGGTTCCTCGGGCATCGCGGTCGGCATGGCGACCAACATTCCGCCCCACAACCTGAAGGAAACCATCGACGCCTGCGTGCACGCGCTCGAGCACCCTGACTGCACGATCGACGACCTCATCCGCCGCATGCCCGCTCCCGACTTTCCGACGGGCGGCATCGTCTTCGGCATCAGCGGCGTCCACGAGGGCTACCGCACCGGCCGCGGGCGCGTCCTCATGCGCGCGAGAACGCATCTTGAGGAATTCGGCAACGGCCGCACCCGCATTGTGGTCGACGCGATTCCGTACATGGTCAATAAGCGCGTTCTCTACGAACGCATGCATGAACTCTGGCGCGAGAAGAAGCTCGAGGGCATTTCGGAAATGCGCGACGAATCGACGCGCCAGATCCGCATTGCGATTGACCTCAAGACGGGGACGATGCCGGAGGTCGTGCTCAACAACCTCTTCAAGAACACCCAGATGCAGGAAAGCTTCGGCATGAACATGGTCGCGCTCGTCGACGGCCAGCCGATGCTCCTCAATCTGAAGCAGATGATCACCTACTTCCTCGCGCACCGCCGTGAGGTGGTGACGCGCCGCACGGTCTTCCGTCTGAGAAAGAGCCGGGAAGCCGGCCACATTCTTGCCGGCCAGGCGATTGCGCTTGCCAACATCGACGAATTCATCCGCCTCATTCGCGCGGCGAAGACCGTCGAGGAAGCGCAGACGTCGCTCATGAGCCGCGGCTGGCCGCTCGGGTTTGCGAAGGACATTACGGAGCGGGCGAGGAGCTACGGGCGCGACGCCGACCCCGAGGGGCTCGAGGCATCGCGGGGGCTTCAGCCTGACGGGCTCTACTACCTCACGAAGACGCAGGTCGACAATATTCTGTCGATGAACCTGCGCCGCCTCACGGGTCTTGAACGCGAAAAGATTATTGCCGACTATTCGGCCATGATGGAGCGCATCTTTGATCTCATCGACATTCTGAGAAAGCCCGAACGCGTGACGGCGATCATCCGCGAGGAGCTTCTTGCAATTCGCGAAGCCTACGGCGACGAACGTCGCTCGACCGTGGATCTTGAGGGCGACCCCAACTTCAATAAGCGCGATCTGATCCCGCGCCGCGACATGGTGGTCTCGATCACCCGCGGCGGCTATGTGAAGAGTCAGGAACTCTCCGACTACAACGCCCAGAAGCGCGGCGGCAGCGGCAGAAACGTTCAGGCGACTGTTGCGGACGACGCAATTGAAAAGCTCTTCATCGCCAATACGCACGACATCATTCTCTGCTTCTCGACCCTGGGCCAGGTCTACGGCATCGACGTCTTTGATCTTCCCGAAGGGAAGGCAAGCTCGAGGGGCCGCCCGATCGTGAATCTCCTTCCGCTCGACGAAGGCGAGAAAATCAGCTTCATTCTGCCGATCCAGGGCTTTGACGACGAGAAGTTCGTGCTCTTCGCGACCAATATGGGCACGGTGAAGCGCTCGAGGCTCTCTGAATTTGCGGGCGCCGTTCGTCTGCAGCAGGGCGTGCGCGCCATGAGCTTTGATGAAGGCGAACATCTGATCGGCGTTTCGCTCACTTCGGGCGAGGACGACGTGTTCCTCTTCAATACGGACGGCTTCTGCGTGCGGTTCAAGGAAACCGACGTCCGCGTCATGGGACGCGCGGCGCACGGCGTTCGCGGCATCCGACTTGCCGAAGGCCAGAGCGTGATTGCGCTTGCGACCTGTGCGGATTCCGACAAATTCGTGCTGACGGCGACCTCGAAGGGATTCGGAAAGCTCACGGCGATTTCGGACTTCCCGATCAACAGGCGCGGCAGCAAGGGACGCATTGCCATCCGCACCTCCGAGGAGAATGGTTCTCTCGTTGCGGCGCTCATCGTTACGCCTGAGGACGACATCATGCTTCTCTCGACGGGCGGCAAGGTTGTCCGCACCCGTGCCGGTGAAATCCCGGTGCGGGGCCGCAGAACGAAGGGCGTGATTCTCATCCGCATGGGCAAAGATACGCTTGCGACCATTGAGCGCATCGACCGCACGGGCGAAGAGGATGAGGACGAGGTGACGCATCTCGATATCGAGAATGTCCCCGAGGACGATGCTTCTGAGGAAGAGGAGTCCGAGGATCTCGAGATGGATGATGCCGAAGATTCCGGCGACGCCGGAGAGGATGAGAAGTCCGATGCAGGCGACGAAGCCGGCAAATCGAAGCCTTAATTCACCACGCACTCAACGATCAAGCCCGGTCTTTCTGCCGGGCTTGAGTCTGATGGGGGTTCCCATGAAACGACCTTTCAATTTCGCTCCCGGTCCGGCGATGCTGCCTGAGCCGGTGCTCTCGCGGATCCAGTCGGAGCTCCTCGACTATCAGGGACTCGGCTTTTCGATTCTCGAGGCAGGCCACCGGGGACCGCAGGTTGCGGAGATCATGCGGAACCTGAAGGCCCGGATCCGCTCGCTCCTCAAGGTGCCCGACAATTACGACATCCTTTTCTGCCAGGGCGGCGGGCGCATGCAGTTTTCGATGGTGCCCATGAATCTCCTGGGAGCCGGGACGCTTTCGACCTACATCATCACGGGCGCCTGGAGCAAGGCGGCCGCAAAGGAAGCGCTCCGGTTCGGGCGCGTGCAGACCGCTTATTCCGGGTCGGGCACGAGAGCGCCCGCCAATGAAGAGCTCGAAGTCCTTCCGGAATCGAGCTACTGCGCGTATTGCGACAACGAAACCATCCACGGCGTGGAATTTCCGGCGCCTCCGATGCTGACGGACGCGCCCGACGTGCCGCTCGTCGCGGACATGTCGAGCAACTTCATGACGAGGCCCGTGGACGTCAATAGATTCGGCCTCATCTGGGCCGCCGCGCAGAAGAATTTCGGCATCGCCGGTCTTTCGGTCGTGATTCTTCGGCGTGATCTGCTCGGGCTCGCGACTGCCGAGGTGCCGACGCTTCTCAACTACGGCGTCTACAGCCGTACCGACAGCGTTCCCAATACGCCGCCCGTCTTTCAGCTCTATGTCGCGAACCTCATGGCCGAGTGGATTGAGAATGAAGGCGGGCTCGAGAAGCTCAATGCCCGCGCGCTCGTCCGCTCGTCGCAGCTCTACAGCGTCATCAGCGAACTCTCCGACACCTATGTGTCGCATGTCGCCGAGGGTTCGAGAAGCCGCGTCAACGTGGTCTTCCGCCTTCGCGATGAGGCGCTGACGAGCGTCTTCGTGAAGGAAGCCGCTGCAGAGGGGTTCATTAATCTGGCGGGCCACCGGTCCGTCGGAGGCATCCGGGCATCCATGTACAACGCCATGCCGATTGAAGGGGCGGTGAAGCTTGCCGACTTCATGCGGAACTTTGCCGTCCGGCATCCGGCAAAAACGAAGATCGTCGTTCCGGCATAAGACCGGAGAGCAGCAGATTTCTTAGCGAGAGGGAAAAATGACCGTACCAGTGATCACCATTGACGGACCGGCCGCGAGCGGCAAGGGAACGATTGCCGAACGCGCTGCCAGGGCGCTCGGTTTCCATTATCTCGACAGCGGCGCGCTCTACCGGCTTGCCGCGCTGGCGTCCCTTGAGGCCGGCATCGACCTCTCTGACGGTCCGGCTGCGGAAGCGGTTGCCAGAAACCTGAAGCCCCTCTTTCGCGATTCAAGGATCTGGCTCGAAGGCCGCGATGTGACGGAAGCGATCCGCACGGAAAAGGTGGGGGTTGCCGCTTCTCAGGTGGCCGCTATTCCGGGCGTGAGAAAGGCGCTTTTTGATCTGCAGAGGAATGCTGCGGAAGCGCCTGGCCTTGTTGCTGACGGCCGCGACATGGGAACGGTGGTTTTCCCTGAGGCGCCCCTCAAGATTTTCATGACGGCATCCGCTGCCGTGCGGGCCGAGCGGCGCGCGAAGCAGCTCGAGGCAAGAGGGCTCAAGGCCGATCGGGCAGCGCTTACGCGCGACCTCGAGGAGCGCGACCGTCGCGACCGGGAACGCGCCGCGGCGCCCCTCAAGCCCGCAGCGGATGCAAAGCTTCTCGACACTTCCGACATGACGATTGACGAAGTCGTTAAAAAAGTGCTCGACTGGTGGCAACTCGCTCGCTAAGTTGCTGTAACATAAACGTTTCCTTCGGGTGGTGTCCGGATTAGCGGACAGCCGCCCGTATTTTTCCATCAACTCCGCCCGTTCCTGCATCCAGAGATTCAGGGATGCGGCGTGCTTCCAAACATTATTTTTTCCACAATGTCCAACGAAACCAACAAGCCCGAATCCTTCGCTGAGCTCTTTGAGCAGAGCCTTGCCAGCCAGGAAATGCGTCAGGGTGAAGTCATCACCGCTGAAGTCGTCCGCGTCGACTACAACTTCGTCGTCGTCAACGCCGGCCTGAAGAGCGAAGCCTACGTGCCTATCGATGAGTTCAAGGATGACCATGGCGAAGTGACCGTCAAGCCGGGCGACTTCGTCTCCGTCGCCATTGAGTCTGTCGAAAACGGCTACGGCGATACGATCCTCTCGCGTGACAAGGCCAAGCGCCTCGCCGCCTGGATGAACCTCGAGCAGGCTCTCGAATCCGGCGAACTCGTCACCGGTACGGTCACGGGCAAGGTCAAGGGCGGCCTCACCGTCATGACCAACGGCATCCGCGCCTTCCTCCCGGGTTCGCTCGTCGACACCCGTCCGGTCAAGGACACGACGCCGTACGAAGGCAAGACCTTCGAGTTCAAGGTCATCAAGCTTGACCGCAAGCGCAACAACGTTGTCGTCTCCCGCCGCGCCGTCGTCGAAGCCAACATGGGCGAAGAACGCGCCAAGCTCCTCGAGACGCTCCAGGAAGGCGCCATCGTCAAGGGCATCGTCAAGAACATCACCGACTACGGTGCGTTCGTTGACCTCGGCGGCATCGACGGCCTCCTCCACATCACCGACCTCGCCTGGCGCCGCGTCCGCCACCCGAGCGAAGTTGTTCAGGTTGGTCAGGAAATCACCGCCAAGGTTCTCAAGTTCGACAAGGAAAAGAGCCGCGTCTCCCTCGGCCTCAAGCAGCTCGGCGAAGATCCGTGGATCGGCATCAGCCGCCGCTATCCGAAGGGCACCCGCCTCTTCGGCAAGGTCACGAACATCACCGACTACGGTGCGTTCGTTGAAGTCGAAGCCGGCATCGAAGGCCTCGTGCACGTTTCCGAAATGGATTGGACGAACAAGAACGTCGATCCGCGCAAGGTTGTTCAGCTGGGCGATGAAGTCGAAGTCATGGTTCTCGACATCGACGAAGACCGCCGCCGCATCAGCCTCGGCATGAAGCAGTGCAAGCCGAATCCCTGGGATGAGTTCGCTCAGTCCCACAAGAAGGGTGATCGCGTCAAGGGCCAGATCAAGTCGATCACGGACTTCGGCGTCTTCATCGGCCTTCCGGGCGGCATTGATGGCCTCGTTCACCTCTCCGACCTCTCCTGGAACGAGTCCGGTGAAGAAGCTGTCCGCCAGTACAAGAAGGGCGACGAAGTCGAAGCCATGGTTCTCGCCATCGACACCGATCGCGAACGCATCAGCCTCGGCATCAAGCAGCTCGGCGGCGATCCGTTCGGCACGTTCGCTTCCACGCACGAGAAGGGCGCCGTCGTCAAGGGCACCGTCAAGTCGGTTGACGCCAAGGGCGCCGTGATCGACCTCGGCAACGACGTCGAAGGCTACCTCCGCGCTTCCGAGATCTCCACGGATCGCGTTGAAGACGCCACGACCGTCCTCTCCGTCGGCCAGGAAGTTGAAGCTGCCGTGATCAGCCTTGATCGCAAGAACCGCAGCATCCAGCTCTCCATCAAGGCTAAGGACGCCGCTGAAGCCCGCGTTGCGCTCGATCGCGTCAACGCTGACGCCGGCTCCGCCACGGGCACGACGAACCTTGGCGCTCTGCTCAAGGCCAAGCTCGAGCAGAAGTAATCAGAGTCAGAGGAGGCAACCATGGGTAATTCCATGACCAAATCCGAACTTCTTGCTGAGTTCTACGGACGTCTTCCGACGTTTCGCGAGCGCGACTGCATGGATTCCGCTGCCGTGATCATCAATACGATGGCCGACACGCTGGTTGAAGGCAGCCGCATCGAGATTCGCGGTTTCGGCTCCTTCGGACTGAAATATCGTCCGGAGCGCGTCGGCCGCAATCCTCAGGATGGTTCGGCAGTTGCTGTGCGCGCCCGTTACACCGTCTTCTTCAAGGCCGGCAAGGGCCTGAGGGAGCGCGTGGACAAGAGCCGCGAATCTGATGTCTGACCAAAGATGATTTTCGGGAAATCCTTCATTCATTGAATGAGGATCTCTCTGAAAAAACATCCTGAAAGCCGCATTCCTTTTCGAGGGAGTGCGGCTTTTCTCTTACGCGTCCGGGCGATGACGGACTGTTACGGCTGTTGCTTCTATCCGACAAAAATCACAATTAGGAGGTAATTGAAAAATCGAGAAAAATTCTCATTTACCAAAATTGACCATCGAATAGCTCCTCCGTTCTACCTATGATGAACCTCGGTTCAATCGGCGTTCCGGTCTTGTGCAAGAAGTCCGCTACGCCAGTGCTGCGAATGCCCGGAGGGCGTTCGTTCACGTCCGCCGAAGCATTTCGCCATCAGAGCACTATGCCGGCGGGCTTTTAAATGGGATTTCTGAAAATGAAAAAGACTCTTGCTGCGCTCGCCGTCCTCGGCGCGTTTGCCGGCTCCGCCATGGCTGCTGATGTGACGCTTTACGGCGCCATCGACCAGGGCCTCTCCTATACCTACAGCGACGTCAAGGGCTTCGATGGATCGAAGGTTGTTGACGGCGACAATACGTTTGAAATGACGTCCGGCATTGATACGGCCAGCAAATTCGGCCTCAAGGGCGTCGAAGATCTCGGCAACGGCTACAAGGTCGGCTTCAAGCTTGAAAACGGCGTCAGCACTGATGACGGCACGCTTGGCCAGGATGGCCGCCTCTTCGGTCGTGAAGCCGCTCTGACGGTTTACGGTCCCTTCGGTGAACTCGCTTTCGGCCGCATGGGCGGCATCGCTTCGTCGGCCGGCACGTATGATCTCCTCGGCTATGTTGAATCCTTTGACGGCGGCGACAACGCTGTCTGGGGCTTTGACGCCAGCGATCGTTACGACAACATGATCACCTATGCCACCCCGCGTGTTGCTGGTCTCCAGGGTATCGTCCAGTACTCCTTCAAGACGGACAGCAAAGCCGAACGTGACGATAAGAAGACGATGACCGAAGGCGAGTCGACGGCTGAACGTTATTTCTCCGTCGGCGTGACGGGTGAATATGGTCCTGCCCAGTTTGCGGCTGGCTATGAACTCACGAAGTATTCCACGCTGGATCGTGTCGCTGAGTACAAGTTCGAACCTGATGATCACAACCTCGTCTTCGTCGGCGGCAACTATGACTTCGGCGTTGCGAAGCTCTTTGCTGAAGCTCAGTACTTCTCCGGTGCCCGCAGCATCTTCTCAGACAGCTTTGATGTTGGCTCGTCCATTGTGTACAACGAGGGTGACGAGACCACTCCTGCCTCGTATTACGCCACCGAAAAGGGCTATAAGGGCTACGGTCTGCACCTCGGCACGGTTGCTCCGGTTGCCGGCGGCGAACTTTGCGTTGGTCTCTACTACGTGGATGCCACCCTTGAAGATCTTTACACCTCTGAGTATGACGGCAAGAAGGATCTCGACGCCAAGTACTACGGTCTTGCTGCCCGTTACGGCTATGAGCTGAGCGAACGCACCAAGATCTATGTCGGTGGCGGCTATGCAGAAGCCACGCTTGATAAGTACGATGAATCTCTTGCCAGCGACTACAAAGAGAAGATCGGCAACGTCTACGTCGGCCTCGCTCACACGTTCTAATCTCACTCCTCTGAGATTGATCTGATCTGAAGCCTCGGTTCTCCGGGGCCAGGATAAAAAGAACGCCAACGGCGCATTTCCTAAATGATGGAAGTGCGCCGTTTCTCTATTCAGCATTTGAAAAATGGATTTCACAAAGAGAAGAACGATTCTCAAAAAGTTCGGAAACTCCGGATCGCAGTAAAATTTCTCTCTTTGACTTCGTGCGGCGATATCCAATGCCGTACGCTGATTAATTTCGGGGAAGCACCGCGCGATGGAATTCGACTACTGGTATCTGATCTTTGTTCCGGTTCTCTTCTTTGCCGGCTGGTGGTGCCGCGGCTGGGATCAGCGGCAGCGCGGCGAAGCGGCGAAGGTGCCGGAAGTCTGTTCGCGCGGTCTCGCACTTCTCCTGGACGGGGCTCCGGACAAAGCCATTGACGCCTTCATTGAAGTCGTGCGCGTGGACCCGGAACTGACGGAACTCGAGCGAGTGCTCGGGAATCTCTTGAGAAGCCGCGGCGAGTTCGAGCGTGCTGTGCGGCTTCACCGGCATCTCTACAACCGCGCGGATCTTCCGGACGAAGAGCGTGCGCTCGCCCTGAAGGAGCTTGCGCGCGACTTCCTCTGTGCCGGGTTCTTCGATCGCGCCGAAGCAGCGTACAGGAAGCTCGCGAGCGTCCCGTCGGAGCACCTCCATGCGCTTCGCGAACTCCTGAAGATCTACGTCACGGAACATGAATGGGCGGCCGCCACGGAAACGGCGCGTCTTCTCGAAACCCAGGCCGGTGAAAATCACGCCGAGGAGATCGCTCATTTCTATTGCGAGCGCATCGACCTCGCGCTGAAGCACAAGAACCTCGAGGAAGCGCGTCTTCTTGTCACGCCCCTTCTGCGCTACCAGGATACAACGCCCCGCGTCGACATTACGGTCGCGAAGGTGGCGCTGGCCGAAGGGTCGACTCCGGAAGCCATCCGCTACTGGAAGGATGTGGTTGAGAAGAGCCCGGACTATGCGCCCCTCGTCATCGGTCATCTCGCGGATGCGCTTTCTGCGGAAGGCGACCAGGCGGGCGCTTTCGCGCTTCTCCTCGACGTTACGGAGAAGCTCGGCACTGCCGACGTCATGGAAGCAACGCTCACGCGCATCGCCGCCTGGCAGGGCGTGCCCTCGGCCGAGAAGATCGCGAGGCGCTTCCTCGAGGAACACCCGAGCCTTTCAGCCTTCAATGCCATGATGCAGATGAAGTTGAAGGGCAATCCCGACGACGAGATGACGAAGATGATCGCCGGGCTGCTTGAACAGAATGCCCGCAGGTGGTCGCGCTACCAGTGCAGAAAGTGCGGGTTCCTGGCTTCAAGCTTCTCGTGGCATTGCCTCGGCTGCGGCGCCTGGGACAGCTTCTCCCCGCGGCGCATCGAGGACAAGAAGCGCGCGGTCTAAAAACTCGAAGAATCTCCCGCGCATTTGTTACAAAAGGGGAGAAAGCCGGTTAAGGGAATTCCTTCTCCCCATCCGTAAAATCATCATTAACGCATCCGCACGCCAATTACTGGATGCCTGCGGCGCCGCACCCCAAGAATGCTAAGAAGCGGCGCTCGTCATCTCTCACAAAAGCATTTGTGTCTCCAGAGGACGCTAAGGAAAGGAATAGAAAGCCATGTTCAAACGCATCGGCCTTTTAATACTCGCTAATCTCGCCATCTTCATCATGCTCTCCGTGATTCTCACGGTGATCCAGATGGTGTTCGGCATCAACTTCGGGACGATGAGCGGGAAGTCGCTCAATCTCGGAACGCTCTTCGTCTTTGCGATGGTGGTGGGCTTCTCTGGCTCGATCATCTCGCTCCTGATGTCGAAGACGATGGCGAAGATGTCGATGGGCCTGCAGATGATCGACGTGAACAACCCTCAGTCCCCGGTTGAGCGCTATCTCGTCGACGTTGTCCGCAGCGAAGCCCAGAAGGCGGGGCTCCCCATGCCTGAAGTCGGCATCTACGACGGCGAACCCAACGCCTTTGCTACGGGCGCCTCCCGCTCGAGCGCGTTGGTCGCCGTGTCGACGGGCCTTCTCAACCTCATGAACCGCGAAGAGGTTGAGGCTGTGCTCGCGCATGAACTTTCGCACGTGAAGAACGGCGACATGGTCACGATGACGCTCCTTCAGGGCGTGATGAACACCTTCGTCGTCTTCCTCTCGCGCATCATCGGCTGGGTCGTCGACCGTCAGATCCTTCGCAACGAAGACGATGCGCCGGGCGTCGGCTACTACGTCACCTCGCTTGTGCTCGACATCTGCCTCGGCTTCCTCGCCTCGATGGTTGTCGCCGCCTTCAGCCGCTACCGCGAATTCCACGCGGACGCGGGCGCCGCGGACATCATGGGCTCCACCACGCCGATGATCAATGCGCTCCAGCGCCTGGGCGGCATTGCCCCGAACGAGCTTCCGGGCAACGTCAAGGGCTTCGGCATCTCGGGCGGCATCGGTTCGCTCTTCGCGAGCCACCCCTCGATCGAAGACCGCGTTGCGGCGCTTCGCGAGCACCGCTACACGAACGCACAGTAATGCGCTTCTCGTCCTGACGCTTCGATAAGGCGGCAGGACCAGATAAAAAGGCTTCCCGCGGATCAGGTTCCGGGGAAGCCTTTTTTTGCGTTCGGGCTTTTGAACTCTTCGGGGAATGACCGAGCGGTCAGTAGCTCACCGTGCACTCGAGCCCGGCTTCGCGAAGCCTTGCGGCAATGCGGTCAAGCTCTTCATGGGTGGCCTTCTCGAGGCTCTTGTCCGGGGTTTCGCGGTCGATCGTGTAGATCGTGACGAGCTTCGGGCGGATCGCCTTCACGGCGGCAAGCCACGGTCCCACGAAGCGCTCCGACGTGTTGTCGACCGACTTTCCTTCCCAGGAGCCCTTCATGAACATGGTCTGAATCATGCAGTTGCCCTCAAAGGCCTTCATCTTTTCAACGAGCCTCTCGAGGTCGTAGCGGCCCTGCGGGCGGTTCACGAGCTCGATGTATTCGAGGTTCACGGTGTCGAGCTTGAGGAGTGCATTGTCGACCCTCTGGAGGGCGGCAAAGACTTCGGGCCTGAGGATATGGAAGGCGTTCGTGAGGACGCTGATTTTTGCCTTGGGCGCAAAGCGGTCGCGAAGCTTGATCACGTCGTCAACGATCTGCGCAAATTCCGGGTGCCCTGTGGGCTCTCCGTTCCCGGCAAAGGTAATTGCATCAGGCTTCTGGCCGGCTGCGGCCATTTCAGCAAGCTTTCCCTCGAGTTCCGAGCGCACGAGCGCCCGCGAAGGCATCTTCAGATGCGGCCGGTGGGAGCCGTTGAGGCCGCATTCGCAGTAAATGCAGTCGAAGGAACAGATCTTTCCGTCCGCAGGAAGAAGGTTGATGCCGAGCGAAATGCCGAGGCGCCGGGAATGGACGGGGCCGAAGATGGGGCTGGGGAAAAGAATCGTGGACATGAATTGCCCTGGAAGTTTCAGGCAGTGCTGCTGCCAAAAAAGGAATTCCCCAACATAACACAAGGGGATCCTTCCGGATGACGGGTGCTTGATCCTGAGACAAAAGGGAAACGGATCTCCCCGGTAAGGAAAGATCCGTTGGAATGGAGTTCAGCGTGAGCTGAGGATTCAGGGCTGAGGCTTATGGGACTCTGCCTCAAGAATGGCGGCCCTCATCTCATCGGGACTGTGCGAATCGTCCTTCGCAAACTGCCGGCCAACCCAGAGCGCCATGATGGTGAGGCTGATGCCGGTGAGGAAGAGCCCGGTTGCCGTAGCGCCCCAGAAGCCGAAGACGCCGTAAGGGCCGCCCGCCCATTCGCCATGGAAGGCGAACTGGTAGCCGAGTCCCAGACCCACGCCCCAGAGCATGATGCCGTAGATGATCATCGGCGCCACCGTCACGCGGTAGCCGCGAAGAGCAAAGGCGGAAACGGACTGCATCGCGTCGAAGACGTAGTAGAAGCACCCGAAAAGAATGAGCGACATCGCGAGACCGTGCACCTCCGCTTCACTGGTATAGAGCCAGAGAATGAAGCTTCGGAAGAGGAAGAGAAGCACAGACATCACGACGGCGATCGTCACCATGAGCTTCAGCGTGCGCTTCAGGCACTCATAGGCCACAGAGGGCCACCGGGCGCCGAGCGACTGCGCAATGAGGACCGAGGTCGCAATGCCGAGCGAGAGCGGCACCATGTAGCACATGGAAGTGAGGTTCGCGACGATCTGGTGCGCGGACATGATGTCGGGACCGAGGCGCGAGACGAAGATCGCCATCAGGGTGAAGCTTGAAACCTCAAAGAAGGTGCAGAGACCCATCGGTACGCCGATCTTGAGGAGGTTCCAGAGGCGCTTCCACTCGGGACGCACGAAGCCCGGCGCGTGCATCTTCTTATAAAACTTGTCCTTATTCCAGATCACCCAGTAGGCGATGAGGGAGAGATAAGTGAGGATGAAGAACGAGATGCCGGCGCCGCCGCCCCCGAGCGCGGGGAGGCCGAAGAGCCCGTACATGAAGACCGCGTTGAGCGGAGCCTTGAGGGCAAGCATGGCGAGCGACACCCACATCGTGACGCGCGGGCGCGATACGGCGGCATTGACCGCAATGAAGGTGCGGGCCGCCATGGAGCCGGGAAGAGCGAGCGCCGTCCAGAACATGTACTGGGTTGCCATCCGGGCAACCTCGCCCTTGGCGCCGCCGAGCTCCATCCAGAAGTCGGTCGCCATCAGAATGGGGACGCCGATGAGAGAGAAGCCGACAACGAGCCACATCGCCTGCCCGAGGTCAATGCCGATTTCGGTCATCTTGCGGGCGCCGTAGTGGTGGCCGGCAACGGGCGAAAGCCCCTGGAGGATGCCCACAAGTCCCATGAGAACGGAAATGGTCGCAGCGATGCCGAGCGCAATGGCGGCGAGGTGCTCGGCGCCGAGCTGTCCGCCCATGATCGTGTCGATCGTGCCGCTGCCGATGATGGCGACGTTGGCGACGAAAATCGGTCCGGCGAGACGAAGGAGCGCTTTGAACGAAATGTCGGGAGGAAGAAGATTCTGCGGCATGACGCTTTAAAAACGAGAATTAGCGGTTGCGTCCGGGGACGAGTGTGAAGGCTTCATCGGTATGTGGGCGCGAGATGGGCGGCGTGAGCGCCTCCTGGGGAACGTCGCTTCCGCGGTAGCGCACGAGCCTGAGCTTCGCGCCTTCGCCCGCCGGCGCAAAATGGATGCCGCCATGGAGCGTGAAGACCGTTCGGATGCCGGGAGAAAGAAGGTTCCCTTCAATGAGGGGAGACGCCTCGCCCGTGAGGCGCTTCGCTTCAGAAGCCGTCTCAAGCGCCGGGGCCTTATAGGAGCGGGCAATGTCAATTGCCGGATGCCAGAGGCCGAGGAAGGTGATGGCGGTCGCGGTCATGCCGGCAGCGGAGAGCCAGGGGCCGCGCCAGACGACGATCGGGCGGTGGGTGAGGCGCCAGGCGACGAAGACCACCCAGATCACGCAGGCGGCAAAGCCTGTGAGCGCGCCCCAGCCGAAGGTCGGCTCAAACCCGGGTGAAAGCATTGCGATCGAATGCGCCATCTTGGGCGGGAACCCGAGCATCGAAGCCAGCCAGTAGAGCCAGAGCGCGATGAGCGTCACCGAGAAGACCGAAATGGCAAACCAGTCGAGGAGATTCTCCCTTGACTGTCTGAGGGTAATGAGCCCGAAGGCGGCGAGCGTCATGAGACCCGGCACGGAAATGAGGAGAAGCAGCTCCGCAGCGCCTTCTTCCGTGAAGAGTCCCGCGCCTGCAGCGGTCAGAACCAGTGCGGCAGGAATCAGAATCTGCGAGCGGTCGAGCTGCCGGCGCCAGCTGTAGAGCGCCCAGAGCGCGAGAGGCCAGGCGGGGCAGAGGAACCAGACGCTGGTTCTGAGGAGCCAGAGCACGGTGTGCGAGGACGCAAGATCAAAGAATTCCGCCTGATGGGTCGCCCACTTTTCAAACCAGACGGCGGCCGCTTCCGGATAAAGGAGGAAGGCTGCGCCCGCCCAGAGGACGACGGGAAGCGCCGTGCCCGCAAGCGCAGAGAGAATGCGCCGGTCGCGGCTTCCCGGGAACGTGCGGGCGAAGGCATGAACGATGATCGTGGCGCAGAGAAGCCAGAGTCCGGCAGTGACGGCCGACGTGATGGCGGCAAAGCCGCAGGCGAGGCCGGAGAGGAAGGCTCCGGCAACGGGGCGCTTCAGCGTCATCGCGATGCCGAAGAAATTGAGCGCCGCGAAGGAAAGGAGCGCCGTGCCGGCGATGGGTTCATGCTGGCGAGCAACGATGCCGAAGGTCGCGACGAAAAGAAGGACGGCGCAGTCTGCAACCGCGCGCCCGTAGTTTCTCGGTTCCGCCTGGCCGCCGAAGGCGAAGGCGACGGGCTGGGCCTCGTTGCGTCTTGCGAGCCGGTATGCGCCGTACCAGAGGGAGGCCGTCGTGAGCGCAAACCAGAAGAGGCTCGCGAGCCGGTAGGCGCCGACTTCGCCCGCAAGACCCGAAAAGAGCGCGGTAAAGACCGCGGCAATCCAGCCGCTCACAGGCCCCGCCGATACCGGCATCCCGGAAACTTCAGGAAGAAGCCAGGCAGAGAGGCCCCCGGATAGCATCGATCGGGAGATGCCGAAAGTTTCCGCATCGCGCAGCGTCCAGAGATCCTGCGACCAGAGGCCCGAAAGAATGAATGCGCCGAGGAGCAGAAAGAGCGCGAAGCGCGGCAGTCTGCGGGCGGCCTCCTGCGAGAGGAAGGCGGGTGTGGGACGCTGTGTGAGCATGCGGAAAGTTCCTTTTTCAGGAGATCCAGGGCGGCAGGGAATGCTTCCCTTAACCGGAGGATCCTCGAATGCGGAGGTGCGGCAGCGAGGCCGCACTTTGAGGATGGCAGGCTTCTGTTAACGCAAAGAAAAGGAGAGCCCAACAATGTGGATCTCTCCTTTTCTCTGCGTCCGCAGTAAAGCTTTCCTGAGAAAGCCTTCTGCGGATTCATCCTGCGGGAAGCGCCTGAGGCGAAGCCTCACTGAAGGAAGGCTTCTGCCGGGGGTCGTCGTCCAAATTACTTGGAGGACTTGGCGGCTTCGGCAGCGGTGTTGAGCGCCTGCTTCTTGGCGGCGAACTTCGCGCGGAACTTCTCGACGCGGCCCGCTTCGACGATGCGGGTCTGGGCGCCCGTGTAGAACGGGTGCGAGGCGGACGACGTATCGAGCTTGAAGAGCGGGTAGGTCACGCCGTCGATCACCGTGGTTTCACGCGTCTGAACGGACGACGGGATGATGAACGTCTTGTTGATCGAGAGGTCGATGAAAGCGACGGGACGGTACTCGGGATGAATATTCGGCTTCATTTTGAAGAATTTTCCTAGTTTTTTGTTGTCGGTCGCCCTGGCGGCCTTGCGCGTCTGCCTCCAATCCTGGGGAGGTCTTCTAACGGGCATGCCGGCCCACGTGCCAACTGGGAAGACCGGCAATTATCCCTAAAGCGCCGAAAGAGTGCAAGCTGAGAAGCGAAGGATTCTTTTCAGAATGACTGGGACTTCTCCTTAAAGCCCGGCGGGCGCGGAGAGCCTTAAGGACGAAAAAAAGGGCGCAAACTAGAATGAAACTTCGTTTGAAAGATTTTCAGAGCGCTTTGCCCCGGGGGATCAGCGATCAAGGCTTCCCGGGGGAAACGCTTCCCGCACACTTCTTTAAGAGTTCACGAAAGCATCATGTCCCAGTTTGACCGCTGCGTCATCGCCACCCGCGAAAGTCCCCTTGCCATGTGGCAGGCTCTTCATGTTCAGGCGCTTCTGCGCGACCGCTATCCGGGTGCATCGGTGGAGCTCCTCGGCATGACGACCCGCGGCGACCAGATTCTCGACCGCACGCTCTCCAAGGTGGGCGGCAAGGGCCTCTTCGTGAAGGAGCTTGAGGTTGCCATGCAGAATGGCGAAGCCGACCTCGCGGTGCACTCCCTCAAGGACGTTCCGATGGAGCTCCCCGAAGGCTTTGAACTTGTTGCCGTCTCCGAACGCGAGGATCCGAGGGACGCCTTCGTCTCCCCGAAATACGCCTCGCTCGACGAAATGCCCGAGGGCGCGCGCGTCGGTACGGCAAGTCTGCGCCGCGAGCTGATGCTGCGCATGCGCTATCCGCACCTCAAGGTTCTGCCGGTGCGCGGCAACGTGGGCACGCGCCTTCGCAAGCTCGATGAAGGCGAATACGACGCCCTCGTGATGGCAAGCGCCGGTCTGAAGCGCCTCGGGCTCTCTGAGCGCATCCGTCAGATCATCCCGGCTGAAGTGAGCCTTCCCTCGCCCGGTCAGGGCGCGCTCGGGCTTGAAATCCGTGCGGGCGACAAGAAGATGGAAGAAGCGCTTGCCTTCATCAACAGCCCGGAAACGCGCGCCTGCTGCTTTGCGGAACGCGCCGTGTCGCGCGCGCTCGGCGGTTCCTGCCAGGTGCCGCTCGCCGCGTACGCCATCGTTGAAGAGGGTGAACTGTGGCTGCGCGCCTTGGTCGGCAACCACCACATCGGCGAAGCGGTCTTCTCCGAAGCCCGCGGTCCTCTTTCTGATCCTGAAGCGCTCGCCGCGAAGGTCGTTGCCGACCTCCGCCGCCAGGGCGCCGAGGAATATCTCAAGGCCTGCCTCCAATGATCCTTTCGAATGCGCATGATGCGGCCCAGAGCCGTCCCGTCATTCTGATGCGGCCGGGCGAAGCCAACAATCGCCTGGCTGACCAGCTCGAAGCCCTGTCGGACAACGTGTGGCGCTGGCCTGCCTTCAGGATTGAGCTCCCGCAGGAAACCGATCTCATCACGGAGCATCTCTCGAACCTCGACGACGTTGAGATGGTGGTGCTCCCGAGTCCGGCAGCCGTGACGGCGGTCGCGCACTGGGTGCGGGAGTGGCCCGAGCACATCACGCTCGCCACCGTCGGCGAGGGTACGGCCCGCGTCATCCGCGCCGCCTGGGGCGACAAGGTGAAGCTCATCTACCCCGAGGGCGATGCGGAGCATTCGGGTTCCGAAGCGCTCTGGCCCATCGTGCAGGCGCACGGCGCTCCGTCGCGCGTTCTTTTCCTTCGCGGCCAGACGGGGCGCGAGTGGCTTCCCGAACAGTTCAGAAGCATCGGGAGCGACGTCGTCGTTCTCTGCGCCTATGTGCGCATGCCGCTCGAACTTGATGCGCAGGAATTCCGCCGCCTGCAGCTCGCGGTGGCAGGGCCTTCGCCCGTGGTCTACATCACGAGCACCGACGCGGTCGACGTTCTCATGCATGCCGTGCGTCCTGTCGCGGGCGCGCGCGACTGGATCACGTCGGGCGTCGCGGTGGCGATTCATCCGAGAATCGAGAAGCGCCTCAAGGAAGCGGGCTTCTCTCAGATCGAGTTCACCTCAACCGATGACGAAACGGTGAAGGCGCATATTCTGAAGCACCTCGGGCATTGATTCCGGGGCCGCGCCCGAAGCCAAATAAAAACGCCGCTTTTCCCGGAAAAACCGGACGAGAAGCGGCGTTTTTGCTTGGGGGCGCTTTCTTCAGGGGCGCGGCGGGAAGCGCCTTACTTCTTCATGGCGTCGAAGAATTCGGCGTTGGTCTTCGTGGCCTTCAGCTTGTCGAGGAGGAACTCCATCGCCTCGAGTTCGTCCATGTCGTAGAGGAACTTTCTCAGGACCCAGACCTTCTGGAGAACGTCGGGCTTGAGGAGGAGCTCCTCGCGGCGCGTGCCCGAGCGGTTGAGGTTGATGGCCGGGTAGACGCGCTTCTCGGCCATGCGGCGCTCGAGGTGGATTTCGTTGTTGCCCGTGCCCTTGAATTCCTCATAGATCACGTCGTCCATGCGCGAACCCGTGTCGATGAGGGCCGTGCCGATGATCGTGAGGGAGCCGCCTTCCTCGATCTTGCGTGCGGCGCCGAAGATTCTCTTCGGGCGTTCGAGCGCATTGGCGTCGACGCCGCCCGTGAGGACCTTGCCCGAGGACGGGATCACCTGGTTGTAGGCGCGCGCAAGGCGCGTGATGGAGTCGAGGAGAACGACGACGTCGCGCTTCGATTCCGCGAGGCGCTTTGCCTTCTCGATCACCATTTCAGCGACCTGAACGTGGCGCACGGCCGGTTCGTCGAAAGTAGCGGCAACGACTTCGCCGCGGATCGTGCGCTGCATTTCCGTCACTTCCTCAGGGCGCTCGTTGACGAGGAGCACCATGAGGACGACGTCGGGGTAGTTGGCGGCAATCGCGTGGGCGATGTGCTGCAGAAGCACCGTTTTGCCCGACTTCGGGGGCGCGACGATGAGGGAGCGCTGGCCCTTGCCGATCGGCGCAATCATGTCGATGATGCGGCCCGTGAGGTTCTCGTCGCCCCGCATGTCGCGCTCGAGAATCAGAGGCTCGTTCGGGAAGATCGGCGTGAGGTTCTCAAAGAGCATGCGGTGCTTGAGCGCCTCGGGAGGCAGATCATTCACCGTGTCGACGCGCACGAGCGCAAAGTAGCGCTCGCCCTCTTTCGGAATGCGGACTTCGCCTTCAATCGAGTCGCCCGTATGAAGGTTGAAGCGGCGGATCTGCGAGGGAGAGATGTAGATGTCGTCCGCGCTCGCGAGATAGCTCGTGTCGGGGCAGCGCAGGAACCCGTACCCGTCGGGGAGGATTTCGAGCGTGCCGTCGCCGTAGATGGTTTCGCCGAGCTTCGCCTTCTTCTTCAGAATGGCGTACATCAGCTCCTGCTTGCGCATGCGCTGGGCATTGTCGACTTCGAGGGCGGCAGCCATGTCGAGAAGCTGCGTAACGTGAAGCGCTTTGAGGTCGGAAAGATGCATGGGGTTGGTGGGTGTTCCGCCGCTTTATGAATCCATGAGGCGCTTTTGCTGCATCGGCAGACATGCCGGACGGGAAGCGCCGGGACTCAGAAAGCCGTCGGCGGATGAGTGTTGAGTAATAGGAATACGGGTCAGAAGCTTCGTATTTTTTTGCGTACCCCCGACGAGACCGGGGAGAAGCTTCAGAGCGCTTTGATGCTTCTCCTCAGCGAAGAGATTCCGCGGGGGAGAAGATGCCCGCCGGGGACGCCGGGCTGAAGGGCGTCCCATTCAAACCGAGGCGGGCAGGGAAGCGAATCTTAGAGATTCTTTTCGATGAAGGCGTCGAGCGTCGCCTGGTCGCAGGCGCCGGTGCGCTGGTCAATGACTTCGCCCCGCTTGAAGGCGATGATGGTCGGGATGCCGCGCACGCCGTACTCGGCGGCCTTGCCCGAAGACTGGTCGCAGTCGTACTTGGCGATGACGGCGCGGCCGTCAAAGGTCTGGGCAGCCTGCTCAAGGCGGGGAGCGAGCATGCGGCAGGGACCGCACCAGGTGGCCCAGAAGTCGACGAAGACGGTGGTGTCGCTGTTGACGGTCTTGTCGAAGTCGGCGTCGGTGATGTGAAGAATTTCGCTCATGGATGTCTCCAGGGAAAAATAAATTCGCCTGATGCTTCCCGTTTTAATGAATGACGCTCGCGTCTTCCTCGCGAGGAAGAACGGACCGGCATAAGGGAAGCTTGGCTCGTGAAAAGTCGCTTTGCCGTCAGAGCCGCGATTCCGTGAGGGACTCAGCGAGGATTCCCTTTCGGGGGGAGGCTCGGTCAGGCAGAGAATTGAAAGGCCATTCAGAGCCGGCAGCAGAAAAATGAGCGTCTGGAGAGGGAGAACTCTCGACGGAAAACGCCTTCTGGAAAAGCGCCGGCAGGCCCGATGAAGTGATGCCGTGAATACTATCACCTCGGGAAGATGCCTCTCTAGCGGGAGTGCAGTTTCATGGGGCCCGAGAAGTAATTTTTTGCAAATCCCGCTCATCTTCCCTATACTCGCGCCTTGGCGGGTCCCCTCGCATGCGCGCCCCGGAAACCTGGTCAGGTCGGGAACGAAGCAGCCATACTGGTGTGCGTGCAGTGCCGAGGATAAGGCTCGCCATTTTCGTATCTGGAAAATCCGCGAGAGCGTCCCGAGGCGGACCGCCCGGGCCCATTCGCTAGAATGTGCGCCTGAGAAGCACTAAGAATGAGCCTCATCCCATGAGCAGCTACCAGGTACTTGCGCGCAAGTGGCGCCCCCATGACTTTGAGTCGATCGTCGGCCAGGACCACGTGGTCACGGCGCTGACGCGCGCCCTCACTGAGGGGCGTCTGCACCACGCCTACCTCTTCACCGGCACCCGCGGCGTCGGCAAAACGACGATCTCGCGAATTTTCGCCAAGGCGCTCAACTGCCGCGGCGCCGACGGCAAGGGCGGCGTCACCGCGCACCCCTGCGGCGTCTGCGAGGCATGCCGCGCGATTGATGAGGGGCGCTTCGTCGACTACATCGAGATGGATGCGGCCTCGAACCGCTCCGTCGAAGACATGACGCAGCTCCTTGAGCGCGCGATGTATGCGCCGACCGAAGGCCGCTACAAGGTCTACATGATCGACGAAGTGCACATGCTCTCCAACACGGCCTTCAATGCGATGCTGAAGACCCTTGAGGAGCCGCCCGAGTATGTGAAGTTCATTCTTGCGACGACGGACCCGCAGAAGGTTCCGGTCACGGTGCTTTCGCGATGCCTGCAGTTCAGCCTGCGCAACATGACGCCCTCCGGGATCGTCGAGCATCTCGAACATATCCTTAAGGAAGAAGGGATTGCCGCCGAACGCCCGGGACTTCGCATTATTGCCGAGGGCGCCCGGGGCTCGATGCGCGATGCCCTTTCGCTTCTCGACCAGGCGATCGCCTTTTCGGGCGGCTCCGTCACGGCCGAGTCCGTGCGCTCGATGCTCGGGATGACGTCGGAAAATGCGCTCGCCGGAATTCTCCGGGCGCTGGCTGCGGGCGACGCCCCGAAGATGATGAGCTACGCCGACGACATGCAGCGCGAAAGCGTCTCCTTCGGCGAGGCGCTTCGCGGGCTCGCCGGCATGCTCCACAAGATCGCGCTCCTGCAGCGCGTGCCGAGTGCGGTTGCCGCAGACGATCCGGGCTACGCCGAGATGGCCGAGATCGCGGGTCTTCTCACGCCCGAGGAAATTCAGCTCTGCTACCAGATTGCGCTTCACGGCAGAAACGACCTCGCGCTCGCGCCCGACGAATATGCGGGCTTCACGATGACGCTGCTGCGCATGCTCGCCTTCCGGCCCGCGGGGTCGCGGATGAAGCCCGCCGCACGCGACGGCGGCGCGAAGCCCGCTTTAGTCCCGCAGGGCGCTGCCCCTGTTGCCCAGGCTCTTCAGAGCGCTCAGTCCGCACCAGCGGCAGCTCCCGCAGCGCCGGCATCGGCTCCTGTTCCTGAACCCGCGCCGACGCCGCCCCCGAAACCGGCGGCAAGTCCGGTTCCGGACAACCTCCCGCCCTGGATGGAGGTGCCGGAGAGCGCACGGGGAGAGCCCGGCGCCAGCTGAGCGGCTCCCCGGGAGGCGGCCTTCTGCCTCTCTCAGCTGGCGGGACATCATCGAGGGAGCGGGCCTGACGGGTCCATTAAAGTCGCTTGCTTCACAGTCGCAGGTGATTTCGCTCACGGATGCTCGCGTACAATTGCGCCTCGGCGTGCAGTCGCTTCTCACCGAGCACAACAAAAAGCTCCTTGAGGAAAGAATCAGCGGGTGGCTCGGCCGTCCCTTCCGGGTGGAATTCCTCGCCGGAACGGTGGAGGCCGGTTCAACCGTGGCGGATGCCGAGCGCCGGAAAAAGGAAGCCGAGCGGCGCGAGCTCATTGAAAAATTCAAGAGCGATCCGGTCGTGCAGGAAATCGTCCGGCTCTTCAACGGCAAAATTGATGAAGATTCCATCCGGCCGCTCACGCCGGAGGAGATGGCGGAAAAGGACTGAAGCGGAAGCGCTTTCTCTCTTTCCCGGCATCAAAATTTCTACTCTGGAGAAAACACAATGCGCAACATGGGTGGCATGGGCGGAATGGGCGGTCTGATGGCCCAGGCCCAGAAGATGCAGCAGAAGCTCGCCAAGGTTCAGGAAGAACTGAAGGCGATGGAATTCACGGGCGAAGCCGCGAGCGGCGCCGTGAAGGCCACGATCACGGGCGGGCATGAATGCCGCAAGATCGAGATCGACCCGAAGGTGGTTGATCCCGAAGACATTGAAATGCTCGAGGACCTGATTGTTCTCGCCATCAACAACGCCGAAGCCGTCTGCCGCGAAAAGAGCGAGGCGGCCATGCGCCAGGCCGTGCCGCTTCCCCCCGGCATGAAGCTTCCCTTCTGATCAGGGGAAAAGAGACCCTTCAAGAAGAGAAAAAGCCCCGACGGATTGCTGAAGCGCTGCGGGGCTTTTCTTTTTTCCCTCGGTTTTTCTGCTCCGGAGTTCTTATGACGCTTTTCCCAGAGAATTTTGCTGACGCCCTGCTTTTTGACGACTGTCCGCACGAAGACCTTACAACCGTCGGACTCGGCATCGGAAGCGTGCCGGGACGCATTCGGGCTCAATTCAAAACGCCCGGCATTGTTGCAGGCGCGGAGATTGCGGCGGCGGTGCTTTCGCGCGCCGGGGCATCCGTCTGCCTCAGCGCCCGCGACGGCGACCTGCTTGAGGCGGGAGCGACGATTCTCACGGCCGAGGGGCCGGCAGAGAGCCTCCACGCGGGGTACAAGATCGCGCAGTGCGTGATGGAATACGCCTCTGGAATAGCGTTCCGCACGCGCGAAATGGTGGATGCCGCCCGCGCCGTCAGCCCGAAGGTTCAGGTTGCCGGCACGAGAAAGCACTGGCCCGGCGGAAAGCGGATTGCGCTTGCCGGACTCCTCGCAGGCGGCGGCATCGTGCACCGCTTCGGCCTCTCGGATTCGATTCTCGTCTTTGATCAGCACCGCGTTTTCTGCGACGACTTCGAAGCCGCCTTCAGGGCGCTTCAGGCGAGAAGCCCGGAAAGAAAGATCGCCGTTGAGGCCGGAAGTCCCGAAGAAGCGATGACTTTCGTGCGGCTCGGCGCCGACATCATTCAGTGCGAGCGTTTTTCGCCCGAGGTTTTTGCCTCCTTTGCCGATGCCGCGCGTGCGGAATCTCCGAACGTCCGTCTTTCCGCTGCGGGCGGCGTCAACGCTAAAAATGCGGCGCTTTATGCGGAAGCGGGCGCGGATATTCTCGTGACGAGCGCTCCCTACTGGGGCGCGCCGCAGGACGTCAAGATGCGCTTTGAGCGGCTCTGACGCCCGGAAGATTCCGAAGGAAGGATAAGGATGGCGATAGAAACCTCTCCCGCGATATCCGCGCTCATCAAGGCGCTTGAGGAATTGCCCGGGTACGGACCGAGAAGCGCGCAGCGCGCGGCCTTCTTCCTCCTTGCGCCCGAGCGCAGGGAGAAGCTCGAGGCCCTCAAGAAGGCGCTCGAAGGCACGGCGGCCATTCGCCGCTGCCGGCTCTGTCGCACCTGGTGCGAGGCGGAGCTTTGTCCCGTATGCGCCGATGAAAAGCGCGACCGCTCGCTCATCTGCGTGGTCGAGAGCGTGCAGGACCAGATGGCGCTCGATGCGTCGCTTTCCTGGCCGGGGCTCTATTTCGTGCTTTCGGGGAGGCTTTCGCCGCTCGACAACGCAGGACCCGCAGAGATCGGGCTCCCGCAGCTTCTTGAGCGCATTGAGCTCGGGCTTCGCGAGGACGGCCTGCGCGAGGTGGTCGTTGCCACGTCCTACACGCCCGAAGGCGACGCGACAGCGTACTATCTGATGGGCGCCGTGAAGAAGCGCTGGCCGGACCTTCGCATCACGCGGCTCTCCCGCGGGCTTCCCTCGGGGCTTGAGATCGAGTACACCGATCTCGCGTCGATCGCAGGCGCTGTTGAGGACAGGCGCCGGCTTTGACCTTCTTTCCGGTCAACTTTGAAGTTTCCAACTCCTTTCAGAGGTTATCTGCATGAGTTCCGTCAACGTGAAGGCAGCGCTTATGGAAGCGCGCGAAGCGCTCGACAATCTGCTTGCCGATGAGGCAATGCTCTCGGAAATCGACCGCGCCGGGGAAATGATGGCCGAGGCGATCCGCGCGGGCCACCGGATTTATTCCTGCGGCAACGGCGGAAGCCTCTGCGACGCCATGCATTTTGCCGAGGAGATGACGGGGCGCTACCGAAAGAACCGCCGTCCCTATGCCGCAACCGCGATTGCCGACGCCTCGCACCTCGCGTGCGTCGCGAACGACTTCGGCTACGAAGAGGTTTTTTCGCGCTATGTCGAAGGCGTGGGGCAGCCCGGGGACGTGCTCCTCGGGATCACCACGTCGGGCACGAGCCGCAATGTGATTCGTGCCGCGGAAGCTGCGCGCGCAAAGGGCATGAAGGTGATTTCGCTTACCGGAAAGCCCGGGAATCCGATGGCGGCGCTGTCCGACGCGGCGATCGTCACGCCGGGCGGGCGCTACGCCGACCGCGTGCAGGAGCTTCACATCAAGTGTATCCACATCTTCATCGAGCTCGTGGAGCGCCGCCTCAACCCGGAAAACTACACGGACGAATAAGCGCCGGATGCCGAAGGCTCGTGCGGAGAAACAGCCTCCGTCTGAGCCGGACGAAGCTCCATTTGCTAAAATCCTCCCTCGAACGAATTCAATTCCAAGGGCGGTGCTTCTTTGCGGTGCCGCCCTTCACTTTTGTCTGCACGGGGAATCTCCTTCCGGTACGCCTTCTTCGCAGGAAGGAAGATCCGGTGCAGATCACGAACGCTTTTTTGAATCTGGAAGAACCATGCTCAACCGTATCCCCATCACCGCCAAGGGCGCTGAAAAGCTCAAGGCCGAACTCGAATATCTCAAGAAGACCGCGCGTCCGAACGTGGTTGCCGCCATTGCCGAAGCCCGCGAAAAGGGCGACCTTTCTGAAAATGCGGAATACGATGCCGCCCGCGAGGAGCAGGGCCACATCGAGGGCCGCATTGCTGAGCTCGAGGGCAAGATCCCGGCGCTGCAGGTGATTGATCCGAAGACCGTTGCGAGCGACCGCATCGTTTTCGGCGCCACGGTGACGCTCTACAACGAAGACGAGGATTCGAGCGTGACCTACCAGATCGTGGGCGACGACGAAGCCGACATCAAGAAGAACCTCATTTCCGTTTCCTCCCCGATCGCCCGCGCCCTGATCGGCAAGAGCGAAGGCGATACGGTGAAGTTCATGGCTCCGAAGGGCCAGGTCACCTTCGAGGTCGAAGAGGTCGAATACAAGTAATGCGCGCTTTCGCCCTGAAGGGTTCCTGCTGAAGTCCTTTCAGGGAAGCGCCCGCTCGAACGCAAAAACGGGAGATTCCTTCGAGGGGAATCTCCCGTTTTAAGCGAATAGGGGCGCGCAGGCGCCCCTGGATCAGGGCTTTATAGGGAAGGCATTAATTCGAGAGCGCAGCCTTCTTCGTCGTGCGCTTCGTCTTCGGACGAGCGCGGCGGCGGGGCTGGGGCTCGGCCTTCTTCTTCTTTTCGCCGGGCTTCTTCGAGGCAACCTTCTTTGCCTTCGGGGCCGGAGCGTCCTCGCCGCGGGCGGCAGCGGCCGCGCGGGCGATCCACTCTTCGGCCGTGGGGGCTTCGTCCTCATCTTCGGCAGGACGCCAGAGGATGAGAAGCTTGCCGATCATCTGCACGCGGGCGGCGCCGAGTTCGTCGGCAACCTTCGCGAAGATCGCCTCGCGTTCCTCGCGGTCGTCGGTCGGAACCTTCACCTTGATGAGCTCGTGGGACTTCAAAGCACGGTCGATTTCCTTCATGACCGCTTCGGTAAGACCGTTGGCGCCGAGAAGAACGACGGGGTCGAGATGATGCGCCTGCGAGCGCAGCGTGAGGCGCGCGTCGCGCGAAAGGGTAATTTCACTCATAAAATTTCAGCACTAATGCCGGATGCCGTGTAAAAAGGCGGCATCCGAGAAAGAAAACTTTTTGGAGGGCAAGAATGCCCGTTTCGAATAAAAAACTCAGGTCCAACCGCGTATGGATCGAACGGCACATCAATGATCCGTACGTGAAGCGCTCCAAGGCGGAAGGCTATCGCGCCCGCTCCGTCTACAAGCTTCTTGAGCTCAACGAAAAGGAGCATCTCCTCAAGCCCGGCCTTACGGTGGTCGACCTCGGGTCGGCTCCGGGAAGCTGGACGCAGGTGGTGCGCGAAAAGCTCATCGACAAGAACGGTCAGGTCCGCGGGCGCATCATCGCCATGGACATCCTGCCGATGGATCCCATTGAGGACGTCTATTTTCTGCAGGGCGACTTCCGCGAACAGTCGGTGGCCGATCAGCTTGCCGCGATTCTAAACGGAGACAAGGTCGACGTGGTCCTTTCGGACATGGCGCCGAATCTTTCAGGGATTGCCGCGGCGGACGCGGCGAGGTCGCTTCTTTTGAACGAGCTTGCGCTCGAATTCTGCGTCGAGCACCTCGCACCCCACGGCGTCTTTGTGACGAAGGCTTTCCAGGGGTCGGGCTATTCGCAGTATGTCGAGGCCCTGAAAAAGGTCTTCAAAAAGGTCGCCGCCAAGAAGCCTGCCGCCTCGCGCGACACTTCGGCAGAGGTCTATCTTGTGTCCCGCGACCTCAAGGCGCCGAAGAACCCGCAATAACTGCTTTCCTTTTCCCGGGCGTTCATTCGCCAAAAATCGGGGGAACCACGGGTAGGGAAATAGTCCCGCGGCTACAATTGCTGAACCTTTCTGCTCCTTCGGACGGCAATGCTTCGCTAAATGGGAAGCGGCGCCGCACAAAAATCCGGACGGAGCCCATGGAAACAAAGATAAGAAACAAGCGCAATTTCCTGAGTTCCGGCGAACTTCCGCCCGGAAGGACGCTCCGGACCTCAGGCGGAGGGACCTCTCCGTCCCTTCGTCCCTAATTGCGACCGGAGTTCAAAGTTGGACAACAAGTCTTTTGCCCGCATTGCCGTATGGATTCTCGTCGCGGTGGTGCTCTTTACGGTCTTCCGCCAGTTCGAGACGAATTCGACGCAGTCGCTCGACACGACGAGCTACACCCAGTTCATGGATGACGCCAAGGCCGGCAAGATCCGCCGCGTGGACATTCAGGGCCGCCGCATCATCGTTACGCCGCAGCAGGGCGCTGAGTACACGCTCACGAGCCCGGGCGACCTCTGGATGGTCGACGACCTGAGAAAGTCGGGCGTGCAGGTCTACGGCAAGGCCGAAGAGGAGCCCTCGTTCCTCACGACCATTTTCGTCTCCTGGTTCCCGATGCTCCTTCTGATCGGCGTCTGGATCTTCTTCATGCGCCGCATGCAGGGCGGTGCCGGCGGCGGCGGAGCCTTCAGCTTCGGAAAGTCGAAGGCGCGCATGATCACCGAGCAGGAAAACCACGTGCGCTTCCGCGACGTGGCGGGCTGCGACGAGGCGAAGGAAGACGTGCAGGAAATCGTCGACTTTCTGAAGGACCCCGAGAAGTACCAGCGCCTCGGCGGCCGCATTCCGCGCGGCGTTCTCCTTGTCGGCTCCCCGGGTACCGGCAAGACGCTCCTCGCGAAGGCGATCGCAGGCGAAGCGGGCGTTCCCTTCTTCACGATTTCGGGTTCGGACTTCGTTGAAATGTTCGTGGGCGTGGGCGCTGCGCGCGTTCGCGACATGTTCGAAACGGCCAAGAAGAACGCTCCCTGCATCATCTTCATCGACGAAATCGATGCGGTCGGCCGCCAGCGCGGCGCTGGTCTCGGCGGCGGCAACGACGAACGCGAGCAGACCCTCAACCAGATGCTCGTCGAAATGGACGGCTTCGATACGGGTGCGAACGTCATCGTGATCGCTGCGACGAACCGTCCGGACGTGCTCGACCCGGCGCTGCTGCGTCCGGGGCGCTTCGACCGTCAGGTCGTGGTTCCGATGCCCGACATTCGCGGCCGCGAACAGATTCTCAACGTGCACATGAAGAAGATCCCCGTCGGCAAGGACGTCGACGTGGCGGTCATCGCGCGCGGCACGCCGGGCTTCTCCGGTGCCGATCTCGGCAACCTCGTCAACGAAGCGGCGCTTTTCGCCGCCCGCAGGAACGGCCTCGTCGTTTCCATGCAGGACTTTGAGAACGCCAAGGACAAGATCATGATGGGCGCTGAGCGCCGCGCCATGGTGATGACCGAGGACGAGAAGAAGAACACGGCTTATCACGAATCGGGCCACGCTGTTGTGGCAAGGCTCCTGCCGGAATCCGATCCGGTGCACAAGGTGACGATCGTGCCGCGCGGACGCGCGCTCGGCCTCACCATGCAGCTCCCTGAGCAGGACCGCTACGCCTACAACCGCCAGTACCTCCTCACGCGCATTGCGATTCTCTTCGGCGGCCGCATCGCCGAGGAAATCTTCATGCACCAGATGACTACGGGCGCATCGAACGACTTCGAGCGCGCCACGCAGCTCGCGCGCGACATGGTGACGCGCTACGGCATGAGCGAGCGCATGGGCCCGATGGTCTATGCGGAAAACGAGGGCGAAGTGTTCCTCGGCCGTTCGGTGACGAAGACGACGCATGTTTCTGAACGCACCATGCAGGCCGTTGACGAGGAAGTCCGCCGCATCATCGACGAGCAGTACGCCGTTGCCCGCCGTCTCATTGAGGAAAACCGCGACAAGATGGAAGTCATGGCGCAGGCGCTTCTGCAGTGGGAAACGATCAATAAGGAGCAGATCGACGAGATCATGGAAGGGAAGCTCCCGACGCCGCCGAAGGATTCTTCGGGCGTGGAGCTCCCGCCTTTCAAGACCGGGTCGAAGGATGGCGAGCCGGCTGCGGCTGAAAAGCCTGAAGCCGCTCAGACGACTGAAGCTCCTGAAGCCGAAGCGGCTCCCGAGGCTCCCAAAGCGGAGGCCCCTCAGGCCGACGCCCCGGGGAAAACTGACGAATCCGTCAAGCCCCAGGATGCCGGCAAGGACGACCCCGGCAAGGCCGGCTGATCCCGGGTGAAAATCAAGCCTTAAAGCAAGACCGCATCCGAACCGAAAACCCAGATTTCGGGCGGACGCGGTCTTTTTTTGTTCCTTTTTTGGAGACGAGCAATGACTCAGGAACTCTGGCGCTGCGGCCCCTTTGATTTTGATCTGAGGGACGAGCCCGTCATCATGGGCATTCTCAACGTTACCCCGGACTCCTTCTCTGACGGCGGCGAACACAATGCCCTGCCTGACGCGCTTGCCTGGGCGGAAAAGATGCGCGGCGACGGTGCCCGGATCATCGATGTGGGGGGCGAATCCACCCGTCCGGGCGCGACGGAGGTGCCGCTCGAAGAGGAGCGCTCACGGGTGATTCCCGTCGTGAAGGCGCTCGCGAAGGAGGGCTTCTGCGTGTCGGTCGATACCTCAAGGCCCGAAATCATGCTCGAGGCGGCAGAAGCCGGTGCGGCGATTTTGAACGACGTGCGCGCGTTTGAGAGGCCGGGAGCTCTTGAGGCCGCTGCTTCCACGAAGCTCGGGCTCGTCATCATGCATCAGGGACCGTTTGATCCGGAGAAGGACGTGGTTGAGGACGCATTCCGGTATCTCGGGCGGCGCGAGGAAGCGCTTCTGGCGGCCGGGGTTGAGTCCGAACGCATTGCCTGGGATCCGGGCTTCGGGTTCGGAAAGACGCTTGAGCAGAATTTCGAGGTGCTCGCTGCGTCCGGGCGTTTTCTCGCTTCCGGGAGGCCGCTCCTTGCCGCGCTTTCGCGCAAGGGTAGCCTCGGGCGCATCACCGGAAGAAAGAATCCGCATGAGCGCGCCGCGGCAAGCGTCGCCGGAGCGCTCCTTGCCGCAGAGCGCGGCGCCCGGATTCTGCGCGTTCACGACGTGAGGGAGACCTCAGATGCACTGGCCGTTCTCAAAGCCTTCGGGCAAGCGGATATCCGCATTGACGCGCGAGGGCGCTCCTGAGAGACTTCTCTCCAACTTCAGGCTTCAAGTATTCCGGCAACTTTTTTGTCAGTAAAGGATTCGTTATGAACCGGCGTTATTTCGGTACGGACGGCGTTCGCGGCAAGGTGGGGAAGCTCCCCATCACGCCCGACTTTGTGATGAAGCTCGGCCAGGCTGCGGGCAGAGTGTTGAAGCGCCACAGTCCCACAGGCCGCGCCACTGTTCTTATCGGCAAGGACACGCGCGTTTCGGGCTACATGCTTGAAGCCGCGCTTCAGGCGGGCTTTTCCGCTGCGGGGACGGACGTCGTCCTCTGCGGCCCGATTCCGACTCCGGCGGTGGCCTACCTCACGCGCGCTCTGCGCCTTGAAGCCGGCGTCGTCATTTCCGCGAGCCACAACCCGTACGACGACAACGGCATCAAATTCTTTTCGGGCGCCGGCCAGAAGCTTCCCGACGAGTGGGAGCTTGAGATCGAGAAGGAGATCGACGAAGGCTTCTCCTGCGTTGAATCGAAGGACCTCGGCAAAGCCCGGCGTCTGGACGATGCGTCAGGCCGCTACATCGAATTCTGCAAATCGACGATCGGCGAGGAGATTGATCTCAAGGGCATGCGGATCTACGTCGACTGCGCGAACGGTGCGGCGTACCATGTTGCGCCTGATGTTTTTCATGAACTTGGCGCAGACGTCGTCGCCGAAGGGGCTTCCCCGGACGGCTTCAATATCAATCGTGGCGTTGGCGCAACACATACTGAAGACTTATCCATTAGGTGTAAGAAAGCCTCTTGTCAGATTGCAGTAAGTCTCGACGGCGATGCCGACCGGCTGATCATGGCGGACGCTGAAGGGAATGTTTACAACGGAGATCAGCTCCTTTACGTTCTCGTGAGGGACCGCATGAGCCGGGGAAAAGTCTTCGGCGTCGTGGGCACCCTCATGTCGAACTATGGTCTTGAAAAGCGCGTGAAGGAACTCGGCCTTGAATTCGTGCGCGCCAAAGTGGGCGACCGCTACGTTCTTGAGGAGCTTTTGAAGCGCGGCTGGCGCTTCGGCGGCGAAACCTCCGGCCACATTCTTGCGCTCGACAGACAGACTACGGGCGACGGCATTGTGAGCGCGCTCCAGATTCTTGCCGCGATGCGAAGGACCGGGAAAACGCTTGCCGAATTGACCGGGGACCTTCAGCTGTTGCCGCAGTGCCTCGTAAACAAGAGAATTGAAAAAGGCTACGACTGGAAGGCGAATCACGCTTTCATGGCTGCGGTCGAGCGTGCTGAAAAGACGCTCGAAGGCCGCGGGCGCGTGCTGATCCGCCCCTCGGGCACCGAACCGCTTCTTCGCATCATGGTCGAAGCTTCCGACAGTGCGTTAGCAGAACGGCTCGCCAACGAGACAGCAGAGGCACTTTCGTTGTAAAATTCTATGTTTCTAGCCCGCGCGCGACTTTGCGCGGGCATCAGGCGTGATAAAGTTCACCCCCACACGTGCGCCGGTTCGCATTCCGGACCTCTGGTTCGGGCTATTTTTCCCTGACCCATTGCACGACCGAATTAGGAATCCAGACAAATGGCAGAGAATCAGGAACCCGCAAAGGTTGAAGAAAAAGGACCGTTCATCCATTAGCTGCAGCTTTTCCTTGTTGGCGGTCAGCAGTTCACGATCAATGAACTCTCGGACTCGCCCAAGATGCCGCAGAACGTCATCGCCTTCATCAATGCGTGGCGCCAGAAGCGCGACGTGTGGCACTCCCCGAACAACGATCCGAAGTTCGGCGTGCGCGTGAAGGACGTGTCGCTCTACGAGTACCGCGTCGGTCGTCCCGCTGAAGTGAAGCCGCAGGCTGCTGCCGAGGCTCCCAAGGCTGCCAAGGGCGAAACCACGACGAAGAAGGCTGCCTCTAAGAAGGCTGACAAGTAATCGTCCCATGACGAGCACCCGTCTCTAAAAGGCGCTCACTGGACCAGGAAAGGCCGGAATCTTTTTCGCAAACCGAAAAAGCCCGGCCTTTGCTTGTTTCACGAAAGGAGAAATCAGAAATGAAGCAGATCGTCGCCGTAATCAAGCCCTTCAAGCTTGACGACGTCCGGGAAGCGCTCGGCGAGGCCGGCGTGCATGGACTCACCGTCACCGAAGTGAAGGGGTTCGGCCGCCAGAAAGGTCACACCGAGCTCTACCGCGGTGCGGAGTACATCGTCGACTTCCTGCCGAAGCTCAAGGTTGAGACGGTAGTGGCGGACGACATCGCGGAAACGGCGGTTGAAGCCATTCGCCGCGCTGCGCATACCGGCAAGATCGGCGACGGGAAGATCTTCGTTTTCGACGTGGAGCAGGTGATCCGCATTCGTACGGGCGAAACCGGCGAAGCCGCGGTCTGATCCAAATAAAAGCGCCCGGGTGGTCCGGGCGCCCGCGAGCTCTATTGCAGGGCTCTATTTGCGGGGCTTTTGAGAAGAGCCTGCCGACGGTTTGTTGGCGGGCTTTTCTTTTGGGTAGTCTCGCCGCTGAGGGAGCACATTGGCGGAATAGCGGGGCAGCGTCCCGTGCGCAGCGTCCTCGCGCCGTGTGGTCTTTTCGCGCCGGGCTTCCTTCGGGCGGGACGCGGCGGAATTTCCGTTCTCTCCCGTGCGTCTGCGGCCCTTCAGCATCCGTGCAAGCGATACCGGGCCGTTTCCGGGGAAGATCTTTTTGGCGAGTTCCGACCGGTAGCGGATTTCCCAGTTCACCTTGAGCGTGAACATCCTGAAGAGAACGATCGTGGCTGCGGTCACGTAGACCGTCGCCTCGGGCCGCACGCCGTCGGAGAGCAGAATCACGCAGAGCCAGCAGCCCACGAAGCCGGCGAGTCCGTAGGGCTTTCTGTCTGAAAGCGCTGCCGGCATGCGGTTGAGAAGGACGTCTCTCATGACGCCGCCAAGAATGCCCGTGCCCACGCCCACGAGCGTGCAGGACAGGGGCGGAATGCCTTTTTCCCAGGCAAGGAGCGTCCCTGAGGCGCAGAAGACCCCGAGGCCCACTGCGTCCGCCCAGAGAAAGAGTTCGTGCGCAAAGGAGCGCGTGAAGCGCTTCACGATTGCCGGCGCAAAGATCGTGAAGACGAGAATGAGCCACGTGATCGCTTCATGCTCGACCCAGTAGAAGGGTCTCAGATCAAGGAGCAGATCCCGGATCGTGAGGCCGCCGAAGGCGCTCGTGAAGGCGAGAATGAAGACGCCCACCGGGTCGACGCCCCGGCCCTGGGCGGCAAGGATGCCCGCAAGGGCGAACCCGAGCATGCCGATCGCGTCGACAAGCGCCGTGTTCTGGGCAAGTGCGGCAAAGACGGGTTCACCGATCATGCGGGTCTCCTTTTTAGTTGTGATCAGGGCGTGAAGCGCCGCTTCTGATCAAGAAGCACGATGACTGCGCCCGCATCGCCGTCGTGCGGCGGCGCCTGGACGAAGGCCATCACTTCAGAGCGCTGCTTGAGCCAGCGGCGGACCATTTCCTTCAGGACGCTGTGGCCGCCCTCGGAGTTGTAGCCCTTGCCGTGGACGATCCTCAGGCACCGGTCGCCGCGGATCTGCGCGTTCCGGAGGAACTTCGCGACCGCTTCGCGCGCCTCGTCGACAAAGAGTCCGTGAAGGTCGATGTGGGCCTGGACCGTCCATTCGCCGCGGTAGAGGCGCCTCGGGATTTCAGGCGGCACGTCGGGACGCCGGAACATGAGGCCGTCCTCGCTCTCCAGAAACACCACCGGATCGCATTCGTCGGAAAGCGAAGCCTCGAGCACCTCCTGCTTTTCGGCTTCATGCTGCCGGGCAACGGGCTGGGGCTTCAGAACGGGCTTCACCACGCGGCCGCGCGTGACGTCCTTCGGGCTCACCCCGAGTTCCTTCATCGCCGCACGGAAGGCGTCGCCCGCTTCGTTCAGCTTCCTTGATTCGGCAAGCGCCTTCTTCTTGGCCTCTTCGGCGGCCTTGGCCTGAGCCTTGAGGTCGCGCGAGAGCTTCTTGAGATCAGAGAGATCGTGATACTGAGCCATTTTTTATGGATCTGAAAATGAATTGATCAGCGCTTCATGGCGTCTTCGGCTTCAAGGAAGCGCTGAACGTCAAGCGCCGCCATGCAGCCCGCAGCGGCGGAGGTTACTGCCTGACGGTAGAAGGGATCCTGAACGTCGCCGGCGGCGAAGACCCCCGGAACGCTCGTTGCGGTGGCAGCGGAATTGCCCGTGCCCGCCGTCACGATGTAGCCGTTCATGAGCTTCAGCTGCCCGGCGAAGACGTCCGTATTGGGGCGGTGGCCGATCGCGATGAAGACGCCCTCGACGGCGACTTCCTTCGGCGCTTCGCCCGCAGTGCTCTTGAGCGACAGACCCGTGACGGCCTTGCCGTTTCCGAGCACTTCAGCCACTTCGCGGTCAAGCTCGAGCGTGATTTTCCCTTCTTCGACCATCTTCATGAGCTGGTCAACGAGAATCGGCTCGGCGCGGAAAGTGTTTCTGCGGTGAACGAGCGTCACGTGGCTCGCGATGTTGGCGAGGTAGAGCGCTTCCTCGACGGCGGCATTGCCGCCGCCCACGACTGCCACGGGCCTCCCGCGGTAGAAGAAGCCGTCGCAGGTGGCGCAGGCGGAGACGCCCTTGCCCTTATAAGCCTCTTCGCTCGGGAGACCGAGGTACATGGCGGAGGCGCCCGTCGCGAGAATGAGGGCGTCCGCGGTCCACGTTTCGCCCATGTCGGTCGTGAGCGTAAAGGGTCGCTTCGAAAGATCCGCCGTCTTCACGAGGTCGTAGACCACCCGGGTGCCGAAGCGCTCGGCCTGCTTCTGGAGGCGCTCCATGAGCTCAGGACCCTGAATGCCTTCGGCGGCGCCCGGCCAGTTGTCGACTTCCGTCGTCGTCATGAGCTGACCGCCCGCTTCCATGCCGGTGATGAGGACCGGCTTGAGATTGGCGCGGGCGGCGTAGACGGCAGCCGTCCAGCCTGCGGGGCCGGAGCCGAGAATGATGACGCGGGCGTGTTGGATATGCGACATGTAATTTTCCTTCTGGGATCTTCGGACGGCTTCTATCCTGAGCCGTCCGGCAAATGAAATGGTTGTACTCCCATTATCGCGGGCTTTGCGGGAAATTGCGGTTGCCCAAAGTACAATCAAAGATCGGATTGAGAAAGGATCTTTTTACCGATGGCGAAGAAGAACGCCCGCGCAAAGGGCACGAAAAATTCGAAGTCCGGCGTGGCGGAGGAAGAAAAATTCGATTCCGCGAGGGCCGTGGAGGCGCTCGAGCGCGCTGAGGCCGATGCGGAAAGAAAGGCCCGCAGGGCTCAGGCTCGCCGCGAAATGAGAGAGCGCTTCGCAGAAGCCTTCATCGGCCTCGCACGCTTTCTCTGGGAGAGAAGCTGGGCGTTCTCCGTTCCCGCTGCGCTCCTCCTTGCGCTTGCGCTCGGCACGTATTCTCCCGACGATCCGGCCTTTTCAGTTGCAACGGCCAGAACGCCAGCGAATTTCTGCGGCGTCTGGGGCGCCTGGTGCGCGGATTTCCTGCTGGGGATTTTCGGTCTTTCCGCCTGGTGGTTCGTGCTCGGCCTCGTCATGGTTGCTTTCTTTGCCTTCCGTTCGAAATTGAGAGCGGAGCGCGGCGAGACCAACCCCGAGCGCATCAATCCGCCAAAGTTCACGGCCTTTTTCGGTCTCTGCGCCCTCATGATCGGATCGACGGCGTTCGAAGCCATGCGGATTGCCAAGTCCCCCGTGATGCTCCCCGGGAATCCGGGCGGCATTCTCGGCAATACTCTGGCTTACGCCGTCATGCATTATGTCGGCGCCGGGGTTGCGCTCGTCGTCTTTCTCCTTCTTGCCGCCATCGGGATTTCGCTCCTGATGGATTTTTCCTGGACCGACGCGGCGGAAAAAATCGGCCGTTTTATTGATGAGCGGATTCTTTCCCGTCTGAGCCGCAAAAAGCCCGGGGAAGAGATGAACCTTGAGTCCGGCGAGGATGCGCCGGAGGGGCCCCGGGTTGATATTCCGGTGTATGAGCCCTCAGCGCTTTCCCAGGAAATCGAGATTGTGAAGCCTTCGTCCGAGGCTTTGAATTCCGGTGCGTCGCTCTTCCCCGAGGAAGTGCTGACGACGAGAAGCCCGAAGGAGACGTCCTCGTCTTCCGAGCGGCCGAGCCTCATGCTCCTTGACGACGCGGATCCCGCGCGGCGCGGCACCGATGAGGAAACGATTCAGATGACGAGCCGCCTCATCGTCGCGAAGCTGAAGAGCTACGGGATCGATTCGGAAGTGATGGGCGCTCAGCCCGGACCCGTCATCACGCAGTACTGGCTCGAACCCGGCGCCGGCGTGAAGGGATCTCAGATCGAAAACGTGCGCGACGACCTGCGCCGCGCGCTCGGCGTGCAGGCGGTGCGCATCGTGCTCTCAGTTCCCGGAACGAGCTATGTGGGACTTGAGGTGCCGAACCCTGTCCGCGAAATGGTTCGCCTCAAGGAAATCATCAAGAGCGAAGCCTTTGAAAAGAGTCGTTCAGCGCTCACCCTCGCAATCGGCAAGGACATCGCCGGGAAGCCCTTCGTCATGGATCTCGCAAAGACGCCGCATCTCCTCGTGGCCGGCACGACGGGTTCGGGCAAGTCGGTCGGCATCAACGCGATGATTCTCTCGATGCTCTTCAGGAACGACCCCACGCAGCTCCGCCTCGTCCTGATCGACCCGAAGATGCTCGAATTTTCGCTTTATAACGGCATTCCGCATCTTTTGACGCCGGTCGTCACCGACATGAATAAGGCGAGCGCCGCGCTTAAGTGGCTTACGGGCGAAATGGACCGGCGCTACGCTGTCATGAGCCGCGTGGGCGTGAGGCAGTTTTCGAGCTTCAACGAAAAGGTGGCGGACGCGAACCGCAGGGGCGAACCCATTCGCGATCCGATGGCGGCGAAGGACGATCCGCTCGCGGAAAATCTCGAACCCTGGCCCTACATCGTCTGCGTGGTCGACGAGCTCGCCGACCTGATGCTCACGAACCGGAAGGAAGTCGAGGGCGAGATCACGCGCCTCACCCAGAAGGCGCGTGCCGCGGGCATTCACCTGATTCTCGCCACGCAGCGCCCCTCGGTCGACGTGGTCACTTCTCTCATCAAGGCGAACGTTCCTACCCGCATTTCCTTCCAGGTGGCTTCCGCGACCGACAGCCGCGTGATTCTCGGAGAATCGGGCGCAGAGCAGCTTCTCGGAAACGGCGACATGCTGCTCCATCGCCCCGGCACACCCGGCGCCACCCGCATTCAGGGATGCTTCGTGGCGGACGGTGAAGTTGCGCGCGTTGCTGAGGAGCTTAAAAAACAAGGCTCTCCCTCCTATGTGTCGGGCGTTACCGAAACGGAAGAGGAGGCTGGTGGCGCAGAGGCCGGGGATGCGGGCGGACGGCGCTCGGGCGAAAGCGATCCGCTTTACGACAAGGCGGTGGCGCTTGTCCTCGAGGAAAAGCGCGCCTCCATTTCCTTTGTGCAGCGCCACCTCGGGATCGGCTACAACAGAGCCGCTAATCTTCTTGAAGCCATGGAATCGGCTGGCCTGGTGAGCAAGCCTTCATCCATGGGCAAGCGCACGATTCTTGTGCCCGACCGCAATTGATTTTTTCGAGGCGTCTTCTGATGACGAACCATTTCTTTCTTCCGCGCCGCACGCTGCTTCTCGCCGCGCTCGGGTCGCTTCTCCCCGGGGTCTCCCTTGCGGCTGAGGGGAGCGCCGTGCTCGAAAAGTTCCTGGCTCAGGTGTCCGGAGCCGAAGGCGCCTTTCGCCAGGAAACCCGGGATCGAACGGGGAAAATTACGAATGCCGCGGAAGGCACGTTTGCCTTCCTGCGCCCTGGTGCATTCGACTGGCTTTATGAAAAGCCCTGGCGCCAGCGAATCGTGAGCGACGGGAAAACCATCTGGGTCTACGACGAGGATCTGATGCAGGTGACCGTGAAGCCCGCGGGTGATGCGCTCGCTCAAACGCCTGCGGCGCTTCTCTTCGGCGCGGGAAAGCTTCCCGCCGGCTGGACGGAAAAGAGCACCGGCGACCTGATCACGCTGACGCCCGAGGAGCCTCAGGGGGGCTTTGAGCGCGTGGAGGTGAAGTTCGGCAGTTCCGGGTTCCCCGAAGTCCTGAGCCTTTACGACAGCTTCGGGCAGACGACGACGATCGTCTTCACGCGGTTTGCGAGTGCGAAGCCTGAGAGCTCGCGTTTTCAATTCAAGGTTCCTCAGGGCGTTGAGGTGCTCGAGGCCCCCTGACGCCTCAGTGTGGTGTTTTTCAGGATCATTTGAGGAGCCTTCAGATCTCGGGAGCTTCTCGTCATACGGTAGAATGATCAGCACCTGAGGCCGGATTCTTCCGGCTTCATCATGTTTTCGACCGGAATGTTCTCGGCCGGGCTTCCCCGGCTTTGAGGAATTCCCTGCGGGAGATCCCCTCCGGGCGGCGCTTTGAAAGAAGCGCGCACGGAAGACCTCCCGAAATGCAGGATTTGCTTCCTGCAGTTCATCTGACGCCTACCTAAAGGGAGCTTACGTTCATGAAGAGCAATATGCGCCGCTTGATCATCGACAAGTTGCTGACCGAGAAGGGTTATGTTGCCTTCGAGGAATTCGAGCTTCTTCTCAAGGTGAGCGCTCCCACGATCAAGCGCGATCTGCAGTACATGCGCGATGAGCTCCATGCTCCGATCCGCTATTCCCGCGCCCACAACGGCTATTACTACGCCTCGGGCGCTCTGCAGACCTCTGAGGAAAGAAAGCTCCGCATCGGAAAGGGCGGCAAGGCCATGCCCGCCAAGGGCAACGACACCACCCGGCCCAACATCATTGCCTCGCGTCTTGCGAAGAAGCAGTGGTATTCGTCCGAGGAGCTCTTCGTTCTCACCTCGACCTACGATCTTCTCGGAGCGCTCGAGGTGGACCGCTCCTCTGCGCTCGCAACGGAGCTGCCGCCCCTGAGGTCCCGCGTGCTCGGGCTCTTCACGCTCGGCGGCACGACCCCGAGGGAGCTCATGCGCCGCGTGCGCGTGGTTGAGCGCCGCGTGGTTTTCCAGGAGCCCGCCACTTTTGAAACCATCGGGTGCGCGCTCTGCGAAAAGCGCCGCGTGCGGATTTCCTACTATTCGTGGCGTACGGATGAACATTCAACGCGTGAAATCTCGCCCATGAGGCTTGTTCACTACCGCAACCGCTGGTATGTGGACGCCTTCTGCCATCTCACGCAGCAGCTCAAAACCTTCCAGATCGAAAACATCGAAAGCGCCGAAATTCTGACTACGAGCGTGAAGCGCATGGTGCTTGACGACGTAGCGAGAGAGCTCGACGCGGGCTACGGTATTTTCCACGGCAAGGAGATCAAGACTGCACGGCTTCACTTTGACGGAAGAGCTGCGCATTACGTTCTCCGCGAAGCCTGGCATCCGAAGCAGCGCGTTCAGCAGCTCGATGACGGTTCTCTGATGCTTTTGGTCCCCTATTCTGATCCGACGGAAATCGTCGGCGAAATCCTTCGCTGGGGGGCGCGCGTTGAGGTCCTTGAACCTCAGGAACTGCGCGATCAGGTCAGCAGCGAGGCCGAACGCATCGCCGCTCTCTATAAGGAGAGCACGAAAGCAGGCTCGCGGGATTAATGGCAACAGAAGAAATCAGAAGAAAAAGGCGCCGTCCCCGTCGTCATCGCAGAGCCGGCATTCCGAAAACGCTGCCGAAGATTTTCTTTTGCGGCGATCCGCACGGCTCCTTTGACCACATCAACGAAGCTGCGCTTAAGCATAAGCCTGACGCCATCGTCATCCTGGGCGACATGCAGCCGCCGGCACCCCTCGAGGTCGTCCTCGCAGGGGCTGTGAGCGTTTGTCCCGTCTGGTGGATTCCGGGCAATCACGATTCGGATACGGACTCGATCTACGACAACATCTGGCGCAGCACGCTCGCCGCCCACAATCTCCACGGGCGCGTGGCGAATGTTGCGGGCTTGAGAATTGCCGGACTCGGCGGGGTTTTCCGCGGTCAGGTCTGGATGCCGGAGGATGCGCCCAATTATTTCTGCCCGGCGAGCTTCATCCGGCGCGTCGGTCTCGGAAACATGTGGCGGGGCGGCCTGCCGCGCCGTCACCGCACGACGATCTTTCCGTCGGTCTACCAGAATCTGATGCGTCAGAGTGCGGATATTCTCGTCACGCACGAGGCGCCTTCCTGCCACCGGAAGGGCTTTGCCGCGATCGACCGGCTGGCGGAAGCGCTGGGCGTACGCTGGGCTTTCCACGGGCATCAGCATGAAGATCGCACCTACGGGCGCCATCACGGCATCCTCATGATGGGGGTGGGATACCGCGGGATTACGAGCCTTACCGGCGAAGTGATTGTTCCCGCGCAGCTTGATCCCCGGGAGGCTGCGGCGCTCGAGAACGCGATCAGCTGGGCTGAAGGCCACGGGGCGGCGATGAAGGCGCCTTCATCTCCTCTCGAATCGAAGGAGGAGTCGGAGACGCCGCCGGCGGAAAAGGCGGCTCTTCATGTGCCTCTGATGGATCCTCAGGATGCGCAGGAGGTGAGGATTGCCGAGGCGGCTGAACGCAGGAACCTGGCGCTCGCTGAAGCGGCGAGGCACGAACGCCGCCGCGACCGTGAGCTCGGCGAGGCAGTTGCCGCGCGGGCTCCGGGCGGACGCTGGAAGCGCATGAGCCTCCAGCGTAAAAAGAGTCAGAAAAGCTGACCGGTCAGGAAAGAAGTCTGAGACAGCGGACCGCATCGCCTTCGGCAATGCGGTCCGTATTCACATCGAGGACCGCCATGGCGTTCATGCCGGCAAGCGTCGTCAGCATGCCGGAACTCTGGGAATGCGCGGGCGTGAAGCGCATTTCCCCGTCAACGAAGTCCGCTCGGCCTCTTACAAGATCCGTGCGTCCGGTGCGCCCCTTGATGTCCTTAGCGGCGATTGCCGGGAAATCCGGCAGCCCGAGGGGTTCCGTGGAGCCCGCGGCGAGCCGGAGCGCTCGCCTCAGGAAAAGCTTCGCCGAAACGGCTGCCGCCACAGGATTTCCCGGGAGTGCCATGAACCAGCAGACATGTTCGCCGGCAACGCGGCCGAAGGAGAAAGGCTTCCCCGGGCGCATGCTGACGTGATAGTGAGTGATTCCGCTCCCCATTTCCGCGAGCACCCGCGAGGTGTAGTCGTGCTCGCCTTCTCCGACGCCGCCGCTCGCGATCAGAAAGTCCGACCGGGCCGCGGCTTCAGAGAGCGCCTTCCTGATGACATCCGGGTCATCGGGAAGAATTCCGAGGTCTTCGGCTTCGGCTCCCCAGGTGCGCACGAGCGACGAGATGACGGAAGAATTCGAATTCCAGATTTTTCCCGGAGGCAGAGCTACGGCCGTGCCCGGTTCCACCAATTCGTCGCCCGTAGAGAAAACGGCAACCCGGAGCTTCCTGCAGCGCAATTCCGCACGGCCGAGTGATGCGGCGAGACCGAGATAGGCGGACGTGAGCACGATGCCGGGTTCCATGACGGCGTCGCCCGCGCGGAGCTCTTCGCCGCGGAGGCGGACGTTTTCAGCAGGCCGCACGCGGCCGGCCTCAAAGACGACGTAGGTATTCCCGTTCTCTTCGATTGTTTCCGTACGTTCAAAAGGAATGACGGTGTCGGCGCCTTCGGGCGTCGCCGCACCCGTCATGATGCGGACGGCGTCCCCGGAAGCAAGCGTTCCCTCCCAGGGCGTGCCCGCATAGGAAGTGCCTCTGATGAGAAGCCGCACCGATGCGCCCTGGGCGAGCTCGGCACGATTAAACGCGAACCCGTCCATGGCGGAATTATTGAAGGGCGGCACATCGCCCGGAGAAGTGAGCGTTTCGGCCAGAACGCGGCCGAGCGCCTTCTCAAGCGGGAAGCTTTCAACGGAGGCTTCCGGTGCAATTGCATCCTCAAGGATGCCGTAGACTTTCTCGATGCTGATGAAATCGGTCATTCGCTGCCTCATTAATAAAAAGGCTTTTGGCTTTTGCGAAGGATAGCCTGTGTACCGGCACTGAGGAAATCATCGAAAAGGATCGAAATGGGTGCAATACGTAAGGAGAATGTGACCGGTCTCATCTTTGCGGGCGGAAGAGCTACGAGGATGGGAGGCGCCAACAAGGCGCTCCTTCAGATGAATAGTCGTCCGCTCATTGCCTGGGTGGCGGATTGCCTCGGGCCGCAGACTTCACGCCTCGTTATTTCCGCGAACCGCGATCCGGAATCCTTCAGGGCTTTTTCACCGTATGTCGTTCATGACCGTACGGAGAATTTCCCCGGACCGCTCGCAGCGCTTGATGCTGCTTATGCTTCCGGCTTCATTCAGACTGAGTGGGTGCTTACCGCTCCTTGCGACGCGCCCTGGCTCCCGGCGGATCTCGTGGAGCGCTTCTCTGAAGCCGAAGAGCTTGCCCTTCACGACGGCAGAAATCCGAAAGCCTTCGTCGCGCAGACCTCCGGCCACTATCAGAGTGCGGTCGCCTGCGTGAGGACGGAGTGTCTGGGGCTTGCAAAAGCGTCGATTGACGCGGATGAACGCAGACTCCGCTTCTGGTACAAAACGCTTGGCGCCGAAGCTGTTTCCTTCCCGGATGAGTCGGCTTTCGCAAACCTCAATACGCACGAGGAGCTTGAGGCGGCATCGAGGGACGGAAAAATATTTTTTGCGCACTCTTGACAAATCGATTCTTCATCCTCATAATTCGCATCCTACTTCGGAAACGAGGCAGCAAAGAACAAGCAGCTCTGAAGCGAATTTAAAAATTTTCTTCCTGAGCTCTTGACAAAAGGAAACGACTTCTATATGATTTCGATCCTTCGCTGATCAAACAGC
>ERZ1673744.316-NODE-316-length-69280-cov-6.120087_pt1 | contig 69280 bp, 68 predicted proteins | sample MGYA00580207_ERZ1673744 | MGnify/ENA primary metagenome ERZ1673744 (study PRJEB41218, sample SAMN15661751) | gut metagenome | host: Homo sapiens | place: Canada: London | collected 2015-08-20/2019-03-30 | study: EMG produced TPA metagenomics assembly of... | reverse complement strand
GGGGCACTTTAAAAGCTTATTGCTGCTTCTTTAAAGTTTGTAAAATCAAAAAAATGTGTTATTATGGTGATGGTATGCATCATAATAATAATGAAATTTTAGAAAAAACAAAAAAATATGCTTTTACTTTAGCTGAAGTATTAATAACTTTAGGTGTAATAGGTGTTGTTGCTGCTATGACAATGCCTTCTGTAATTAATCAATACAAAGAAAAAGAAAATGCTGCTAAATTAAAAAAGATTTATTCAACATTATCACAAGCATATATTACTGCTATCAGTAAACATGAATCTCCTGAAAATTGGACATGGTCACCTCAGGCTTATCCTATACCCCAGACAATAGCAGGATATTTAATTGAAAATTTACAAGTTAGTAAAGTATGTATTGGTCCTGAATGTTTTCCTAATCGTATGTATAAACGGTTAAACGGGGTTAATCATACAAATTATTATAAAAATGGTAATGAATTTACTTCTTTTATTCTAAATGACGGAACATCTATAATATTATGGAGTGCTGGAGCTTGTTCAGATACATATAAAGATTGTGCTTTTATTTATGCGGATTTGAATGGTGATGCGCCGCCTAACCAAATAGGTCGAGATTTTTTCGCATTTGTATTAACCCCTGCAAACATTATCCCATTCGGAATAGAAGAACATTCATATCCGTTTTCGAGTGCTTGTAAAAGAAACAATGATTCATATCTTAATGGAATAGGATGTACAGCATGGGTTATATATTACGAAAATATGGATTATCTGCACTGCGATGATTTAACTTGGAACGGTAAAATTAAATGCAAGTGAGAATATTTTCCCACATGTCTACCTGCATAGCAGCTGGAACGGTGAAACTAAATGCAAATAGGCTATTTTGTCACTACTGCAAACACTTCTGCAAGCTTGCCTGATTTATTGTTTTTAAATTTGATTTCTTTTTTTGTTTCAGTTGGGGCAAACTCGGATTTTTGATAATTAATTAAATACTTCATGAATTCAGGACTAAACATTTTACTCCTTTGCTACACTAAAAATTTTCCCTACACAATTACGTATATATATAAAACCATAAAAATCTTACATATTGTCAAAAATTTACAAATTATTTACAATATGTAATAAGATGATATAATTATCAAGAGATAAGGAAAAATCATATGCGCCAAGCTTCAATTATAGATATAATTTCCCCGATTATGGCAGGCCCGTCAAGTTCACACACAGCAGGAGCCGTAAGATTAGGGCTTCTTGCGCGCAATGTTTACAAAGCTAAGCCTAAAAAAGTTATTTTTAAGTTGTATAATTCTTATGCGCTTACAGGAAAAGGGCATGGAACCGATAAGGGGCTTTTGTCCGGAATTCTTGGTTTCTCGGTTGATGATGAAAGAATAAAGAACGTTTTTGATACTCCTGAAGCAAAAGAAATTAATTACGAATTTGAATTTCTTGAAGATTTTAATCGTCATCCAAATGCTGTTGATTTTATTTTTGAAGGTGATATGGATATGACGCTATCAGGTGATTCTGTTGGAGCTGGCGAAATTGTTTTGACTAAAATAGGTAATTTTTCAGTAAATCTTAACGGGAAATACAATACCTTATTGCTTGTATATGATGATATGCCGGGAGTTATCTCAAAAGTATCCGGTATTATTCAGGAAGATAATGTAAATATTGCTTCACTGCATTGCGACAGAAGCGGCAAAGGCAGAGATGCATCTATGTGCATTTGTCTTGACGGAGAACTTTCAAAAAAATGTTTAAGTGCAATATGTAATCTTCATGATATGTACCTTGTAAGATATATAAATAAATTGGAAAGCTAACATTAATGGACAGAAATATAACCACATTCAGACAACTTTATTATGCCTGCAAAGAGGAAAATAAAAAGATATATGAAATAGCTTTGGATAATGAGGCCTCAAACGGTGAATATACAGAATATCGTGTAAGGCTTCAGGCTAAAAAAAGCTTAGATGCAATGAAAGAAGCTGTAAAAGCAGGTCTATCATCAACTGAGCCATCTCCCAGCGGGATGAGCGGGGATGACTGTAATAAGCTTCAAAAAAGATTTGAAAAATACCCTTCAATATTAGGCTCAACAGCTGAAAAAATATTAACATACGCGCTTGCAACAAGCGAGCAAAACCTTAGAATGGGCACAATTGTTGCTTGTCCTACTGCAGGCTCCTGCGGGATTGTTCCTGCTGTTTTAATTGCTTTTGCGGAAGATAATAATATTTCGGAGAGTGAGCAGATAAATGCATTAATTACGGCAGGCGAAGTCGGAAGGCTCGTTGCTAATAAAATGGCGCTTGCGGGTGCTGTTGGAGGATGTCAGGCTGAATGCGGCGTTGCATCAGCTATGGCTTCAGCTGCCTTAACACAAATGCGCGGTGGAAATGTCAAACAAATTATTAATGCTGTTACACTTGCTTTAAAAAATATTATGGGATTAACTTGTGATCCTGTTTGCGGATTGGTTGAAATCCCCTGTGTAAAACGTAATCCTTTTCTTGCAATACACGCTGTAACCGCATCAGAACTTGCTATGGCTGATATAATATCTAAGATTCCTATTGATGAAGTTGTAGATGCAATGGAACAGACAGGTCAATTAATGTCGCCTTTATTAAAAGAAAGTTCTCAAGGCGGTCTGGCAAAGACTAAAACGGCAGCAGCTCTTGAAAAAAATATCCTGAAATAGTTTAATTGTTAACTTATGTAACAAATCTGATTAAATAAGTCAATTTTGTGGAAAATATATCCTTAATATATATATAAGAAATAAGAGTATATTATTGAGGAGTATAAACTATGACAGGTCCTATTAAAGCAATCGGTTTCGGTGAAAAAACAATGGAAGGCTTCGGCAGTCTGCCTATTGATGCAAATAATAAAAAAGTTAAAAAGTTTGACGAAGAATTAACAGCAGGTTTATCAGGTGTTCCGATGAAAACAGCTTATCTTCCCGATATTGGAAATATCGGAGGTTTGCTTGGCGGCAAGGGGTCAGGACAGGCTGCAACTCAGGTTTAATGTCTTTGCAAATTGATTATATTTGATATAAACTAGTCTTCGAAAAGAGGACTAGTTTTTATGTTACTAACAGCTGATATAGGAAATACAAGCATAACTTTAGGAATTTTTGAAGAAGATGCTCTGGTTGAAGAATACAGGCTTGCTTCTGACAAGGATTTATCTCTTGAAGAGTATGAAGTTCTTCTAAAGTCTTTATTTAAAGAATTTAAAGTTGACGGCTGTATCATTTCTTCTGTCGTAGAAGAATTAACAAATAAATTTAAAAGTGCAGTTGATAATGTTTTTAAATTTAAATCAGTTGTTTTATCAACAGAAATTAATACAGGTGTAGAAATATTATTGGACAATCCTGCCGAAGCGGGTGCTGACAGAATAGCAAATGCCGCAGGAGCTTATGTTTTGTATAACCACCCTGTTATAGTTGTTGATTTTGGTACAGCAACTACTTTTGACATAGTTAACGGGAAAGGGCAGTTCATTGGAGGAGTTATTGCTCCGGGTGTTACCTTGCAGCTTAAGGCTCTAAACAAATTTACTTCAAAACTTCCAAGAATTGATGTTACACTTTCTAATGCTGCAATCGGGCATAATACAACAGATGCAATTTTATCAGGAGTTTTAAGAGGTTCAGCAGCAATGATTGACGGACTTGTTGAACAATGCGAAATAGAACTCGGACAGCGTGCTGTTTTGGTTGCTACCGGAGGTTATTCAGGATTAATTGCTAATTATTTGAAGCGGCCTTTTGATTTTATTAATCCTACTTTGACGCTTGAAGGTTTGAGATATTTATATCAAATAAATAAATTAAATATTGTAAGTAAATTGCAGAAAGTTGCCCATTAAGTTTTCATTCCAAACCTGAACATCATCAGGAACCGATAACACAGCAGGTGTAAAGTTCCATATATATTTAATGTTTGCTTTAACCAAAAAGTCGGCAGTTGTCTGTGCAAATTGTCGCGGTACTGTCAATATTGCTATATCAGCATCTTCTTTTAAAGCAATTTGAGGTAATTTTGTTATTTCTTGTATTTTTAGACCGTTTACAATTTTTCCGATTTTATTTGGATCATTATCAAATAATGCAAGAATATTCAGCCCGTAATCCGTAAAGTTGTCGTATTTTGCAATAGCGGAACCTAAGTTTCCTGCACCGATAATAAAGGCTTTTTTTGTTTTTTTAAATCCCAAAGTTTTTTCAATAGAAATTTTTAATTCTTTTACTATATATCCTACCCTGCATTTGCCTGAATTATTTAATAAATTAATATCTTTTCTTACCTGTGAATCATCGATATTCAATAACTGAGCAATTTGTTTGCTTGAGATGAATTCAATTTTATCATTAATATAATCCGATAAAATACAATGATATAAGGTTAATCTGTTAATAACTTTATCTGAAATTTTTTTATCCATAAGAATATTGTAACAAAAAAGTCCAATTGTTCCAAATGGAGAACTTTTAAAAGACTTTCCCGCAAAGAGGAGCAGGCTTCGCCTGCCAAAAGCAGTCACAAAGATATCCGCATTAATGAAAGCTTTGTCCACATGGAAAAGCGAACGTTGTTCGCCAAAAAAAATGACGGCCTATATATCTGATACCGTCATGCTTATGAATTATATATGTATTGTTGCGATAGTTTCAGCTCTTTCAACTCTTGCTCTCTCTTATATTATTAATATACCCGTTAACTAATTCTATTTAACTATATGTAAAGAAATATTTCTAATTCTTTAGAATTAGTTTATGCTTTTTCTCATTCTCAGGGGGTAATTAGATGTAATGTGAAGATTAGTTGTTTTTGCGAGCTTCTTCTTCTCTTACAAACTGTACCAAACCCTCTAAGTGTTTATCTTCGATAGCGCTTATAAGGTCAGTTACATTTTTGATTTTCTTTAATGCAAAACCTGTTTCTGCAAGCAAAACACAGTCGTTGCACAGTCTGTAACCTTCATATTCAATAGAGCCTGCAAGACATTTATTTTCTCCGCAGCAGTCACAGTCAAAGAATTCGTCAACGATATCGGGGTTGTCTTCTATGTCATCCAGCCTCATTTGTTCGACGACTTGTGCCATTTCTTCTGCAATTTCTTTCTCTGTCTTCATTTTATTAAGTCCCTCATTTTGTTTACAGCTTCGCCAAGTCCTGTAAATACTGCACGTGAAATTATACTATGTCCTATATTTAATTCATATAGCCCGTCTATCTCATGCATTCTATGTACGTTTTCATAATTGAGCCCGTGACCTGCATTTACTTTTAAACCTAAGCTTTGCGCTAACTCTGCTGATTTTTTAAGCTTTTGGAATTCTTCTTCTTCCTCCTGATATCCGAATGATTCTGAATATGTGCCGGTATGCATTTCAATAAACTGTGCACCTGTTTTAGCTGATGCTCTCACCTGTTCTTCATCAGGATCAATAAACAAGCTTACAGTTATACCTGCATCAAGAAGCGGTTTGATAAACTCTGTTACTTTTTCAAGCTGCCCTGCAACATCCAATCCGCCTTCAGTTGTGACTTCCTGACGTTTTTCCGGTACAAGACATATTGAATGAGGTTTAATTTCAAGTGCTATTTGCTGAATATCATCAGCCATAGCCATTTCAAGATTTAATCTTGTTTTAAGAGTGTTGGTAAGAGTATAAACATCTTCATCTTTTATATGTCTTCTGTCTTCACGAAGGTGTGTTGTAATGGAAGAAGCTCCGTTTTCTTCTGCAATTTCTGCCCCTTTAATCACGCTAGGCTCAATTCCGCCTCTGGCATTTCTTAAAGTTGCTATGTGGTCTATATTTACGCCTAATAACATATTTACCTCTCTTTTTTCTATAATTTTTCTTTATTGATTTTTAACAAAGCCGTATATGATGGCAAAATTGTTGTTTTACCGTTTGTTGTCGCCAATTCAATTGCTTTTTTAATATTCGGTTCTACAAGAATTTTTTCTTGCGGTATACCTGCATACTTCAAACGTGTTGCCATATCATTCGCACGTATTCCTGATGTAATAACAAGCTTTTCTGCATCTTTCAGCTGTTCAAAGTCGCTGTCCCAGAGCCAGGAAATATCCCGTCCGTCTGCATAATTATCATTAATAGCAATTACAATATTTGATTTTAAATCAACTGTTTTTAAAACCTCGCTTGCTCCTGTGGGGTTTTTAATCAGCTGTATTACAGCAGGATTACCGTTAATAATGCGTTTTTCCGTTCTTCCAAATATTGCTTTGTAATCATCAAGTGCACTTTGAATTTCTTCCTGGTTTAATCCGTTTTCAAAAGCAAATGCGATTGCAGCCAGTGCGTTATAAGCATTATATAAACCTGCAAGATTTACTTTGAATTCATAAGCATCCCCTCGATTTTGAACAGTAATTACAGAGTAATCATTAAATACTTTAACATCTGCCGGATAGTCGCATTTATGGCGTTTGTAACCGCATTTTGAGCAGAAATAATGTCCCTGTTGTGCAAAAAATTGTTTTGAATACTGCAAAGGGTGTCCGCATAAACAATTAAATACCTCAGACGGAGCATTTGATTTATGCTCATACGTACAGTCGTATTCTACGTTTTCAAATCCGTAATACACTGCATATTTGGTTCTGTCAAAAGTAGCAACAATAGGGTCATCAGCATTCAAAATAAGTTTTAAATCAGGATTTTTGTTTATAGCATTTTTAATAAATTCTGCGGTAGTGTTTAATTCACCGTATCTGTCAAGCTGATCGCGAAAAAGATTGGTTACCACAAGATAATCTGATTTCATATAGTCATATAATTTAGTAAGGTATGCTTCATCAGATTCAATTACTGCATAATCATATCTTTTAAAAGGTTCGACAGAAAGCGCAAACACATTTGCTACACCTGTAAGCATATTTGCCCCTTTAAGGTTGTGGATAACCTTTTGATTTGCCTTTTCAAGTATATGTGCTACAAGACCCGATGTGGTTGATTTGCCGTTAGTGCCCGTAACAGTTACGATTTTTTTTCTTACGTATTTTGAACAGTGTGCCAGAAAATCAGGACAGATTTTTAAGGTAAGCATACCTACAAATGAAGTTCCTGATGACTTATTCAACAGTCTTATCCCCATATATGCACACCTTGCAATGATTAAAGCCAGGTAAAATTCTAAAATTTTTATCATAAATAGTCCTTTAGACGTATTCTATTTTTCTTGATATTATTCTATCCTTAATTAATATAATACAAAAGTAAGAATAATAAAAATGTATTTATTTATCGCAATAATTTTTATAGCTGAGTTAATCATAGCTTTAACATTGATAATTTTCACGGTAAAAGCTGACAGAAAAGTGTGTGCTCTAAATAAAAAAGTTGTTGAATGCAAACCGGTAATTCATAATTGTCTTTTAAGTGCTAAAGATATTGTGAAAAACCTTCAAAAAACATTCGATAACTGTATTTGTATAGTTAAACGCAAACGGCAACAGCTGACAATGAAAGTAATCATTGCTGTGGTTATGTATGCTTCTTTATTTTTCTTTAAAGGAAAGTATAAAAAGGCAGGCACATTTTTTCAGCTTGCGGTCTTAATCAAAGACTACTGGGATAGTTTACCTGCTTGACTTGTAAACTTAAAAAAAATATGTTATAATCAATTTCGAAAGACGAGGTTATGTTATGAGTAAGAATAAATCTTTTATGTTTGGTATGGGCTTGCTTGCAGGTGTTGTAGGCGGTATTGTAGCAGGCGTTTTATTGGCTCCGAAACCTGGAGAAGAATCAAGACGTGAACTTAAAGAAGCAGCTTGTGAATTATATGAAAAAAATTCACCTGCAATAAAAGAAGCAAAAAAACAGGCTCTTGAAAATATTGACTTGATGAAATATAAGCTTGAAAGACAATTGAGAAAATTCAACAATATGATAAAATCTAAAAAGCTTTTGAAAGCTAAGGAACTTGAAGAAATGGATGATGAATACAATCCTAATCTCTAGACATTGTATTTTTCAAGAAATGTAAGGAAATAAATAAAATGGAAATGTCACAATTAGCACTAAATCAAGGTTTAACTTTCTTAGCGTGGTCCACAGGTATTGTTGTCATTGTTATAGCGGGATTTTTGGTAAAATTGTTAATCGATTTATCAACTCTTGCAAAGAATGTAAATGAAACATCAATTCTGTTGAATACAGAACTTAAACCGACACTTAAAGAATTAAACGAAACACTGGCTTCAATTAACGCTATTGTTAAAAACACCGATCAGGGTGTTGATAACTTTAAAAGCGCAGTTGAAAAAACTTTTGGCAAAACAAAACTTATTTCTGAATCTATTATCGGCGGGATAATTAAAGGATTTTCAACAGTATATGGTATGTTTGCCAAAAAAAGATAGCCGTTTCCGGTAATTAATAGTTAAACCGAAAACGTTAAAATGTTAACGAAAAACAGTAAAGGAGTAATTATGTCAGCAACTAAATTTTTAGCAGGTTTTATAGTAGGCGGTGCAATAGGTGCAATCGCGGGTGTACTTCTGGCTCCAAAATCAGGTGAAGAAACTCGTGCAATGATTGCAGATACAGCAAAAGATACTTTGAAACGTGCAGATGAAACAGTAAAAGAAATTCAATCAAAAGCAGATGATGTTGTTTCTGATATGCAAAAAAAAGGCGATGAAATTAAAGAAAAACTTCAAAACCTTATTAATCAGCAAAAAGAAACAAAACAAGAAGCTTAACGAAAAAGGGCGAAAGCCCTTTTTCGTTACCATGGATAATCATCTTTAATTTCCCAGCCGTCCAGCATAATTACAGCTGCACAGTAGATTCCAAGTATTTTACAAGCTCTACTCTCACCACTCATTAAAGTATTACGTGATACATCTTTTTTATCTATCTGTCCTGCTATATTACCAAGACCATATGGAATAAGTCCGTATTGAATATCAATATTAAACATAAATATATCTCTGCCATAACGATTTGGACCATTCAATCCGTTCACATCAACAATTATTGTGAAAGATGTGTAAGTTTGTCCGGAGATATTATAACTATAAGGGTGTGGAGCAATAAGAACGCCATTAGCAAGTACTAATTTTTTAGCAGGAAGGAAAGCACCATATCCCTCACAAATATCTCCATTATGACAATAAATATGATAGTCGGGAGGCATTTCTGAAGGTTCATATTCTTGTATTACTTTAAAGTAAGGTTTAATATATGTATCACTAAAAGTTTTACTTTCGCTAACTTCCCAATTTTCAATTTCCCCAAGCTCATTCTCTGCCAATCGAATACCCTGTATCATTAGAGAATAAGTTTGTTTTAATTTAACAGCAGTCTGCTTCTTTTGATGATTTTGAATAAGAGATGGCATAGTTAATGCAGCTACAACGCCTATAATGCCTAATGTAATCAATACTTCCGCTAAAGTAAATCCTCGTTTCATATATGCTCCTTTTGTAGGTAATTCCGAACAGTATGTAAGTATTATAACATTAGCATGAAAATTATGCAAGCTGAAAATAAAGAAAAACGACGTTTACTATTACTTGCTGTTGCCAAAACAGTTAAAGACCTGAGAATAAATACAGGCAAATCAATAAGTTTAATTTCAAATGAACTGAATGTTTCAAAATCGATCTGGTCAGATGTGGAACTGGCAAAGTCTGATATGCAGTTTTCTACTTTCTGGAGAATTGCAGAAGCATTAGAAATTGCTCCGGAGGAGCTGGTTAAAAAGATAAAACAAAATTTAACCGAAAATATTAGCTTTATTGAGTAAATCTCTACTTATTTTTTAAGGCATCTTCAAGAGCTTTTTCCAGTACTGTAATTTTGTTTTCAAGCACCTGAATTTTTGATTCGCTTGAGGAATTTGTAATAGAACCTTTTTCAAGTTCGCGTTTGTATGCGTTGTATTTTGTCTTCAATGACTGATAAAGCGGTCCGAAAAATGTTATTGCAGCTACTTCTCCGAGTATGAATATTATAAGTGTATATAGAGCCATATTTAAAGTTATAGTATGAGGAGAAAGCCTTAAAAGCTCTGCAATTTTGCTGCTGAGAATTGTAATTCCGGCTGTATCCTGATAGTTCATCAGGATTAAGATACATATAATTAATGTAGATATTATGGAGATAATTTGCATTTTTACCTTCTTTCCATATTTTGAGTTAAGTATTTAAGAACCTTATTAATTTTTTCGTCAGGCTCTATTTGTAACTCTATTATTTCATTTCCAAACGGTTTTGTAAACCTCAAGAAGTAGGATTGTAAAACCTGTTCTTCGGTTTTTACTTTTCCCTGTCCTGCACCATAAAGAGTATCGTTGTATATAGGGAATTTTTGGTAACTCAGATGCACTCTTATTTGGTGAGTTCTTCCTGTAATAAGAGTTAAGTCAAGGTAAGTAAAATCTTTAAATCGTTCAATGACTTTAACAAGTGTTTTGCTTTCCTTACCGTCTTCTCTGACTGCCATTTTGTGAGGCTGGTTTGGATTTCTGCCGATAGGCAGGTTAATTTCATCTTCATTATTCGGGTAATTACCTTTTACAATTGCACGATATTTTTTTATAATTGTATGATTTTTAATTTGTTCTGCCAAAAATTCGTGAGCCATATTATTTTTAGCAATCATCAAAAGTCCTGAAGTGTTACGGTCAAGGCGATGTAAAATGCCGCGTCTGAATTCGCCGTTTATATCGGACAAATTATTACCATACTTATACAGAAGTGCATTAACAAGGGTGTTTTCCCGTTCGGTTGTTGTAGGGTGGGTAAGCATTCCTGAAGGCTTGTTTACAACGAGCATATTTTCGTCTTCATACAATATTTCAAGCGCAATGTTTTGCGGTTTTACGGTTATGTCTTCCTGCTGCGGTAATTCAAAGCTGATTTTATCATTCTCTTTCAGCAGGTATGACGGTTTTTTGTTACTGTCATTAACAGTTACATTTCCGTTTTTAATAAAGTTTTGTATTTTGGAACGTGAATAATCCGGAGTTATTTCTGATAAATAACTGTCTAACCTTTTATTTTCATCGTTTTCGTCAATATAAATAATCATTTGGTTTTCTTTATTAATATCATAATTATCAATGCAATTACGCCTATATTGATAAATATATCAGAAATATTAAAAACAGGAAAATTAACGAAATTAAGCTGAAAATAATCTCTTACAAAACCGTAGATTATTCTTTCGTGCAAATTTCCTGCTATACCTGCAGATAAAAGTGATATAAAAAATATTGTTTTTAAAGAGATTGATTTTATGTTTTTGATAACATGCATTGCAAGCAGAAAAAGAGCTATAACCGATAATATAATAAGAAGTTCTCTTGAATCCTGAAGAATGCTGAAAGCAGCTCCGGTATTTTTTATGTAATTCAAACTAAACACCGGATTTGAAAGCCTATAACCGTGTGTAAGCATTGACACAAGTTCATTGGATAAATATATATCGACAAAAATGAAAAATGCATAGCATACTGCGAAATATATAAATTTACTTGCCTTTTCCATCTTTGTTTCCTTCTGAATTAGTATTGTCATCATCAAATTTTATATATTTGTTTTCGGGAATAACATTGACTCTTGTCATAATGAAAGCCAAACCGCCCATATAAACTTTTACCTGATTTTCATTGTAAGGTTCTGCTCTTGTAATTCCGACAGAAGCAACAGTATATTCGTTTACATTATTCTTATTGGATAAAAATACCCTTTCAAGAATGTTATCATCAGGCATTTTTCTAAAAGCATCGTCAGATTTTGTTTGCGGATAAATTATATTTTCTTTGCTTATGGAAGCTATTACAACAGAATCGTCTGGTGCATCAACTTTTAAGGAGGTTGTATAATATTTATTCGGTCCTATTTGTTTGGGACTGTTCAATTCCATGTTGATATATCTTGCATCGCCGTATTTTAGTGCTGATGTTTCTTCTACAATTTTTTCTGATGAAATAAGCCATTTACTTCCTGTTTTTTCAAGAAAATAAACGCATTTTGCTGTGGAATAAAGCTCACCTATTACCTGAATATCTCCTACTGTGTCTGTTGCCGTAGCAACAGCCGTTTCATGCACAAAAACGGTTGCATAATTATTGTTAAACTCAATATTTTTGATTTCAGTATTGTAAGTGATATCAGGATAAGTTTTCCAGGTCTCATCAATAAGCTTGAAATAAACATCTTTGTTAAATCCGTCGGAGTTAATAAAATCATTTGAATAAAGAGTTGCAAGACCTTTTAAGTCATACTTATTTGTGTAAACTGTTTGGCTGTCAATAACTTTTTTTACTGCATCATAGTTTGATTTGTACTCTCTGTTTTGTTCGGCTTTTAATTTATAAGTGCTAAACATTCCTGCTTGAGATTGAAGCGGTGAATTTATGCTGATTAATAAAGCTAACAATATTAAAACGGATATCTTTTTCATAATTTTATTATACATAAAAACTTTTTTTTGTGCTAATATTTTTTGTATAAAATAGCTAAGGAGAGATATATAATATGAAAGATGCATATTTTCCGCAGGAAATAGAAAAAAAATGGCAAAAGATTTGGGAAGATACAGGTGCTTTTAAAACTCCTGATGACAGTGATAAGCCGAAATATTATGCACTGTCAATGTTTCCTTACCCCTCAGGAAAGCTTCATATGGGACATGTGAGAAATTATACTATCACTGATGTAATTGCGCGTTTCAAAAAGATGAACGGCTATAATGTTCTTCATCCTATGGGCTGGGACAGTTTCGGACTTCCTGCCGAAAATGCCGCCATGAAACACGGTGTTGACCCTGAAAAATGGACTGTTGAAAATATTGCTTATATGACAAAACAATTGAAAATGTTAGGTTTGTCTTATGATTGGGACAGAGAAGTTACAACCTGCAAACCTGATTATTATAAATGGACTCAATGGTTATTCTTACAGCTTTATAAAAAAGGTTTGGCTTATAAAAAAGAAGCTGCCGTTAACTGGTGTGAAGAATGCGGAACAGTTCTTGCTAATGAACAGGTAATCGACGGCAAATGCTGGAGATGCGACCATGTTGTTGAGAAAAAATACTTATCTCAATGGTTCTTAAAAATTACTGATTACGCTGAAGTTTTACTTGAAGATTTAGACAAGCTTCCGGGCTGGGGAGATAATGTTAAAACAATGCAGGCAAACTGGATTGGAAAATCTCAAGGTGCAATTTTCAGATTTAAAGTTGTGGAAAAAGACCTTGAAGTTCCTGTTTATACAACAAGACCTGATACTGTCCACGGTATAACATACCTTGTTGTAGCGCCTGAATACAAAGATATTGAAGCTCTTACAACTCCGGAAAATAAAGAAGCTGTTGAAGCTTACAGAGCAAATGCACGTAAAATGACTGAAATCGAAAGGCTTTCTACTGACCGCGTAAAAACAGGTGTTCCTCTCGGAACTCACTGCATAAACCCGTTTACAGGTGAAAAATTCCCTCTATGGACAGCAGATTATGCGCTGGTTGAATACGGTACAGGTGCTGTAATGGCAGTTCCTGCACATGATACACGCGACTTTGATTTTGCGAAAAAATATAATATGCCGATTAAAGTTGTTATTCAAAATCCTGAAAATCCGTCAGACTGCAAAGACGAAGCATATACTGAAGAAGGAATTCTTATAAATTCAGGTGAATTTAACGGAATGAAAAATACCGAAGCTAAAAAAACAATTACTGAAAAAGCTGTAAGAGAAGGTTTTGCTGAATTTAAAACTCAGTACAGACTCCGCGACTGGTTAGTTTCTCGTCAAAGATACTGGGGTGCTCCTATCCCTGTTGTTTATTGCGAAAAATGCGGTATTCAAACAGTTCCGGAAGATCAGCTTCCTGTATTGCTGCCGAAAGATGTTGATTTCAGTGTAACAGGAAAATCGCCTATTACAACTTCTAAGACCTTTACAGAAACAACCTGCCCTTGCTGCGGCGGTCCTGCAAGACGTGAAACAGATACTATGGATACATTTGTTTGCTCAAGCTGGTATTATCTGCGATATTCTGATGCGAAAAATGATAAAATGCCGTTTGCCAAAGATAAAGTTAATCATTGGCTTCCTGTTAACCAATATGTCGGCGGTATTGAGCACGCTATTTTACACTTGTTATATTCAAGATTTTTCACAAAAGCTCTTAGAGATATGGGACTTCTTGATTTTGACGAACCGTTTGAAAACCTCTTAACTCAAGGTATGGTTCTAAAAGATGGTTCAAAAATGTCAAAATCTAAAGGAAATACCGTAGATCCTGACGAAATATTTGAAAATTACGGGGCAGATACAGCAAGATTATTTATCCTTTCTGATTCACCTCCGGCTCGTGACTTTGATTGGTCAGATGCAGGTGTTGAAGGATGTTACAAGTTCTTGAACAGAGTTTGGAGATTAATATCTTCAAGCGCTGATGATATTTCTTTGCACTATCCTGAATTATCTGTCGGTTCTTTAAAGAAAAAAGAAAATGACGATTTGCTTCGCGTAGTTCATATGGCAATCAAAGGAATTACAAATGATATTTCTAATGATTTCCAATTTAATACTGTTATTTCAAAATACAGAGAACTTGTTAATGCAATCTATGATTGGAAAGCTAAAAAATCCGAACTTGATGAAGAAGATAAAAGTATTTTGAGTTTTGCAATAGTTGCATTAATCAAATTAATGTCCCCTGTTGCGGTTCACCTGACAGAAGAAGCTTGGAATGATTTAGGCGGTGAAGGTTCCGTGCATGAACAAAAATGGTGTGAATGGAACGAGGATTTAGCTAAAGCAAGTTCAATTACTCTTGTTGTTCAAATTAACGGCAAGGTGAAAGATAAGATTGATGCTGATGAATCATCTTCTCAAGAGGAACTTAAAGAGTTAGCGTTAAACAGCCCAAAAGTTAAAGAACTCACTGAGGGCAAAACAATTGTAAAAACAATTGTAGTGCCAAAGAAACTGGTTAATATAGTAGTTAAATAACAAGACAAGACCGCCTGAATAAATCAGGCGGTTTTTTAAATGCTAAAAATTGTATACATAAGTTTATAACTGTAATCCTAATGCTTTTTTTGTATTATAATAAAGTTGTTGATATATACATAATTTAGGGATAGAGTTTTGACACAGAAATATTATTTTATCGCAATCGGCGGTGTGGGAATGAGCGGCTTGGCTAAGTATTTGTTGGAAAACGGATGCGAGGTATCAGGCTCTGATATTTGTGACAGCAAATATATTGATAAATTAAGGGAATTAGGTGCAACTGTTCATATCGGACAGAAAGCGGAAAATGTTCCTGCTGATGCTATTGTTGTTGCAAGCACGGCAATCAGACAGGATAACCCTGAAATGCTTAGGGCTAAAGAATTAGGGCTTACTGTTTATCACCGTTCCGATATTCTTGCTGAAATTTCAAAATGGGGTAAATTTTTCTTGGGGTATTCAGGTACACACGGTAAAACTACAACCAGCGGACTTTGTTCTTATGTTTTAGAAAAAGCAGGTTTAAAACCATCTTATGTCGTAGGCGGAATAATTCCTGAAATCGGCTGTAATGCACACTCTCAGGATGGAAAGTTTTTTGCGGCAGAACTCGATGAAAGCGATGGTACTATCGTTAAATATTGTCCTAATATTTGTGTGGTTAATAATTTGGAAGCTGACCACCTTGATTTTTATAAAGACGGGCTTCAATCAATTTTGGAAACTTTCGAAAAATTTATTTCAAATATGCCTGAAAGTTCGGTTGTTCTTGTGAATAAAGATTGCGAAGCAGCAATGAAGCTTCACGGACATAAAACTATTACTTTTGGTTTGTCGGATGCGGATTATACAGCAAAAAATATTCAATTCTGTACTGAATTTACTACTTTTGATATTTACTACAAAGAAGAATTTTTAACTGATTTGAAAATAATTCTACGCGGCAAACACAATGTTTATAATGCTTTATCGGTACTGGCTAGTTTGCATCAGGCAGGTGTTGACGTAAATGTTGTTAAACCTCATTTCGCTACTTTTTCAGGTATGGGAAGAAGATTTCAAAAAGTCGGAGAATTTGACGGAATTACATTGTACGATGATTATGCGCACCACCCGACAGAAATTAAAGCAACACTTTCTTCTGCTGAAGGGATGAGCAATAAAAATATTATAGCGGTATTCCAGCCTCACAGATTTACAAGGTTAAAAAACTTGTGGAATGAATTTTTAGATGCTTTTTCAGGTGTTGACAGAGTTGTTGTTACTAATGTTTATGCAGCTTCTGAAGACAAAATAGATGGTATTAATTCTGAAAATTTCGTAAAGGAATTATCAGAGAAAGTTAACTGTGAATACATTTCAGGAAGCATTGAAGAAGTTGCCGCAAAACTTTATCCTACATTAAAGGAAAACGATGTTGTAATCGGACTTGGTGCAGGAACTATTACAAATTTAGGCAAAGAGTTGTTACATCTGAACAAAGAGGTAACAGGCGTTGGACGTTGATTTTGAGATAAAAAATTTAACTTCTTTTAAGATAGGCGGAAAAATTGCAAGAATGTATTTTCCCGCATCTTTAGAAGAATTTATTGAAATTATAAAAAATGAACCTGATGCGTTGATTGTCGGAAATCTTTCTAACACGCTTGTATCATCTTTTGGTTATAACGGAGCCGTTATATCAACTTCAAAGATGAATGAAATCAGTATTAACAATACAACGGCTGTTGCAGGTGCAGGAGTCAAAGGCCCAAAGCTTTCTCAAACAGCTGCAGAAAACTGTTTGAGCGGGTTGGAATTTATGATAGGTTTTCCCGGCTCTGTTGGAGGGGAAGTCTATATGAACGCTTCTGCTAACTGTCAGTCTGTTGCAGATGTTTTAAAATCCGTTAAGGTGTACTGTCCAGAAAAAGGCATTATAACAATTCCTAAATCTGATATGGGGTTTGCTTACAGAACTTCAATATGTCAAAATAAGCCTTACATTATCCTTGAGGCTGAATTTGAGCTTGTAAAAAAAGACAAAGAAGAAATAAATTCTCAAATGCAAAAAAACTTAGATTTTCGAAAAAAACATCAGCCGTCTTTAAAGCTGCCTAACTGCGGAAGTATATTTAAAAATCCTAATGGTAATTCTGCAGGAAGACTGCTTGATAGTATAGGTGCAAAGCAGTTAGCATTCGGCGGAGTAAGGGTTTGGGATAATCATGCAAACTTTATTGTAAATGACAGGGGCGGAAACTCATTAGATGTTCTTGAATTAATGTTTCAAATGTATACAAAAGTGAAAGAAAAGTATAATATAGAATTAGAACCTGAAATCAGATTTTTGGGCGGAAATAATGAAAAAGAGGTTGAAATATGCAGGAAATTAAAAATGTTATAGATAAAAATGCTAAAATTGCCGTTCTTGCAGGCGGTATGTCATCCGAACACGATGTTTCCATGCGTTCGGGTAAAGGATGTTTTGAAGCTCTGCAAAGATTGGGATTTAATAACGCAGAACTTGTTGTTGTTGATAAAGATATAGCAAATAAGCTTAAAGAAGGTCAATACGACTATGCATTCAATGCTTTGCACGGCAAATACGGTGAAGACGGATGCATTCAGGGGATATTGGAAATTCTTCAAATCCCTTATACTGGATGCGGGGTTATGTCAAGCTCATTATGCATGAATAAAGAATTTACCAAAAGAATTTTGTCTACAAATCCTGATATCGTAATGGCAAAGTCAGCCTTTGTGAGAAAAGGTGATGACCTTATGGAAAAAACAAAAGGTTTAACATATCCGCTTTTTGTAAAACCTGTCTGCGAAGGCTCAAGCTTTGGTATGACAAAAGTTGATAAGAAAGAGGATTTGCAATCAGCATACGAAACAGCAGTAAAATATAATGATGATGTGCTTATTGAAGAATTTATTGACGGATTTTTTGTAACTGTCGGAGTGTTGGAAAAAGACGAAAAACCATTTGCTACTGAAGTTTTAGAAATCAGACCTAAGAATGAATGGTATGACTTTGAAGCAAAATATACAAACGGTATGTCTGAATTTATATGTCCTGCACGTTTGTCGGATGAAGTTACAAAACGAGTAAAAGAAGCTGCTGTTATGGCTTTTGAAACAGCCGGATGCAGAAGTGTTTCAAGGATAGATTTTATGATGAAAGATAATGTACCTTATCTTTTAGAAATTAATACAAGTCCGGGTATGACAGCAGTAAGTGACTTGCCTGCACAAGCAGCCGCTATGGACATTGATTATGATAATCTGGTATTATTAATTTTAAACAGCGCAGGATTAAATAAATAATGGATGATGAATTAAATCTTATAAATAACGAACAAGTTGAAATTCAGGAAGAATATATTGAAGTTGTTGAACAGGTTGATTTGCAGCAGCCTGCAATTCCTGACGGAAAACATTTGGTTAAGAAAAAGCGCAGAGAACGTTTGATAAGAAAAGGTCGTATGAAACAGGAACGTTTTCGCGGGTTTATGAGATTTTTTATATCTTTATTTTTGTTATTGGGCTTAGGTTATGCATTAAGATGTCATGGCTGGTATATGGACAAAAATGCATTTAATTATGTAGGCGGAAGTTCGGTAGAAATTATTAATAACAAAATTGTACCTTCGCATAAGGTTCTTGCTCTTTTAAAAAGCAGCAATGTGCCTGATGCTCCGGTATATATGGCGCGAACAAATGAGATTAAAAAAGAATTAATGCAGCTTCCTCCTGTTGAAAATGTTTATATCAGAAGATATGCGTTTCCTGCCAGAATACAGATAATTATAAGAGAAAGAATTCCTGTAATTACCATTTCACCTGATGTTAAGGTTTCTCCTGTTGCATTTTTTACAACTGACGGAAAACTAATCGGACGTGAATATATGCCTTTAAGCAAGGACTATAAAACTATATTGGTGCTTTCTTACGGAAACAAAGGCGACGATTATCATAAATGGGATTTGCAGAAAATTCAACAAATCCAAAAAATTGTAAAATATATTGAAACCTATTCTAAAGAGCCTGTTGAATATGTTGATTACAGAAATCCTAATGATGTTTTTGTTAAAGTAAAAACGGTTAATATAAGATTAGGAAAACTTGATGATACGGTTTATAAACGTATAGAAAGAATTCCTTCAATTTTGCCTCAGGTTAAACTTGTTGATTCAAAAGTAAAATATCTTGATTTAAGCTGGGAAAAAGTTAATTATTTAAAATTGCAATAACTTCCCCGTTTAGCCGTCATCAGAAACTTTCTACGGCGCAGTGACAAATGGGAAATAAAAAAAGAAAAGGGTAAAAAATGAAAACGGTAGTAGCACAAATAAGACTTAAAACAGCAGATTTTGAATTTAATTATAAAAATATTATTGATAACGTTAAATCTAATTGCGATTTGATTATTTTTCCGCAGGCAGATATTGAAGAAACAGGCGGAAAAGATTTAGTTTTGGATGAGAAATGCCGAGAATGCCAGAATGAGTTTTATAAAAAAATAGCTGAAAAGAATTTTCCTGTCAGTATTTTGATTGGTGATATTTTAATAAGAAACGGTGAAATTGAAGTTTCCGAAAACGGATTTTTTGATATATGCGATAAAAAAGTATATGTATCAGATACATTTCTTGATGATGTTGAATGCGATTTATACGTACTTGCAAAAAACAGATATTTTGCTATGAACACATATAAAGATTTTGTTGACAGTATTGAAGTCAACTCTGATTTTGTGTTTGTAAGTGCAATTGGAATTGCTGATGCAAATGTTTATGCAGGCGGAAGTTTTTCAAAAAATGCAGAAAATGAACTTGTTCTTCAAATGCCTTTGTGCAAAGAAGATATAGATACCGTAGACTTTTCAAGAGTTGTTGAATTCACAGACGAGCCGATGGAAGCTCAGGTACTTGCAGTTACGACTTTTGCTTTAAAAGAATACTGTGAAAATACAGGATTTAAAAAAGTCGTTTTAGGTTTGTCAGGCGGAATTGACAGCGCGCTTACAGCTGCTCTTGCGGTTAAAGCAATCGGTGCCGAAAATGTTTTGGGTATTCTAATGCCAAGTATGTATTCTTCAGAAGGCAGTGTTACCGATAGTTTGAAACTTGCTGAAAACTTAGGCATGAAAACTATAACAGAACCTATTACACCGATGTTTGATAAGTTTATGGCAGAACGTTCAAGAGAACATGATTTGGCAGAGGAAAATCTTCAAGCACGTTTAAGAGCTTTAATTTTAATGTTCTATTCTAACAGAGATAACCGTTTGCTGCTTTCTACCGGTAACAAATCCGAAAGTGCAATGGGGTTTGGAACTTTATACGGAGATTTGGCAGGAGGCTATAATTTAATTTGCGACTTAACTAAAACAAATGTTTATAGGCTTTCAAACTACATTAATAAAAATAAAGAAATAATCCCTCAGGAGATTATTGATAAAGCTCCTTCTGCAGAGCTTCATCCGGGGCAAAAAGATCAGGACAGACTGCCTGAATATGAAGTTTTGGATGATATTATTGAAATGTATGCTGAAGGAAATAAGTCTTTTGATGATATGTATGCTAAATATGATAAATCACTTGTTGATGAAGTTATTAAAAAGATTTACAGAATGCAGTACAAACGTCATCAATGCTGTTTAGGCGTAAGGCTTACAGAACGCTCATTCTGCAGCGGATTAAATATGCCTATTGTACAAAAATTTTATTAGAAAAAAAGCCTCAAAATGAGGCTTTTTTATTTTGGCAAATTTTTAAAATAATCAGGCTCGGATAAAGCCTTATAAGTGCATCCTATGCCGTTTAAGGTATTGTTTGAAGTTTTAGAGCAGTATAATGCATCATCTGCGAATTTTGTTCCTTCTGCTCCCATTGGAAGCACTTTTCCTTTTTCTGTAAGGTCAAACGTAAACAAATCATGTCCCCAAGCATTTGGCGGTTTTAGATACCCGTTAACATCTACTGTTATGAAAACTTGTTTAAATTTGGGGTCGCTGTTTTCAAACATTAATAGCGCTCCATCAGTAAGAAGAAGTTGTCCGTCATCAAGGTATGCGTAAGCTATATTGTTGGATTTTGTATAAATTTTGTAAGTGTTTTTTGCATCAGGTATATAAGCAGTGTTTTTAACACAAGCAGCTAAATCTGTTGTTCCTCTGCCGCAATCTTTTAATACATTTAAGTAAGGCTTAATCTTTTCTTTTAATTCACCTGACTGCAAATTTAGAGGTGTAGGCTCAATTCCGTCTTCATAAGAAATCATTAAAACTGCCTGCTGAATTATTGATGCATTCTTTTTTAAAGCTGTTTCAAGTTCTTTAGCCCTTTTATCAGCAACCAAAGACGGCATAGTTAATGCAGCAACTACGCCTATAATTCCAAGTGTTATTAAAACCTCTGCCAAAGTAAACGCAGATTTGCTCAGACTGTTTGACTTAGCTGTAAGCACAGGATTTTCTGCTAATGTAAACGTATTAGATTTCATTTTAAATCCTCCATAACATTATAATAGCATATTTTACGTATTGATAGTACGTATAATTTACAAAAATTTACGTATAAACTGTACGTATGAATTCGGAATTTTACAAGTTATTAGGGCATAAAATTAAACAAAGGCGCAAAGAAATAGGGCTAACTCAACAACAGTTAGCAGATAAAATGAATATAAGTTTAAATTTTATGGGTAAAATTGAAGTTGCGTTTTCAAAGCCTTCGCTTGACACATTAATTGAATTATCGAAGGCACTGAATACAACTGTTTCTGATTTAACTAAATTTGATTAAGGAAGTTTTTTAAAGTAATCTGCATTTTCCAGGGCCTTATATGCGCAAGTCAAACCGCTTCTCATATCAGGTTTTGAAGTGTTGCAATATTTCTCGTCAGTAAACCATGTTCCCTCTGCTCCCATAGGTGCGAGCTTTCCGTTATTCATTAATTGAAAGACAAAAACATCATATCCTAATCGGTTCGGACCTTTTTTAGGTCCGTTTACGTCAAAACTTGCAAGAAATGGTTCGTCAGTTGCATCATTCAGCATAAATAATGCACCGTCAGTTGTGATAAATTGACCGTCATCAATGTAAGTCTGATACATATCATATTTATTTGTTAAATCTTTGTAAATGCTTTTGCCGTTAATTTTGGAACAATCTTCAAATTTGCAATCTGAAAGGACATTAAAATAAGTAATAAATTCGCTTTTAAATTTTCTTGTTCCTCTGGAATTATCTCTTACATAAACTTCGCCTTTATCATGATTTAGGCGTGTAAATGCATTTTGCAAAACAGAATATTGCTTCTTAAACCCTGTTTCGAGTTCTTTGCGTTCTTTACCTTTAATAATAACAGGCATTGTTAAAGCCGCAACTACTCCTATTATGCCAAGTGTAATCAAAACCTCTGCCAATGTAAATCCGTCAAGCAATTCTCTTTTGTTATAAACCATAGTCTTTCTATTGTAACACGTTGAATTGGCTCTGTAAAGTCTTTCCTTTAAAAACCAAGCCCTATAAGCATTCGCGGGGGGGGGGTGTTTTTCCCAGCTTCTCTTCTTAACATAAATTGCCTCCTTCTTTTTTTTTAATTATGAACAGTTTTTTATAATGTGTCAAGTTTTTGATATATAAAATAATTGCATTTCTTTGAAAAAGTTGTTATAATAAACTATATATCTAGAGGAATTAATGAAACTAACAGTATTGGTTGATAATAATACAAGTAATGACCGTTATTTGCTGGGGGAACCTGCATTTTCAGTACTGCTTGAAAATGAATACCAAAAAACACTTTTTGATTGCGGTTTCAGTGATGCTTTTATTAAAAATGCATATAAGCTTGGACTTGATTTAAGTGATGTTACGGAAATTATCCTTTCTCACGGTCATAATGACCATACGGGAGGACTTTTAAGACTTGAAGATTTATACAGAAAAATGCTCAAAGCAGGCATAAGCTTAAATTTAAAAACTATTATTGCTCATCCTGAAGTTTTTGATGTAAATCTTGACGAAAGCAATGTTAATATCGGCTATCCCGGAAAGCCTGAAACATTATGTGATATATTTGAAATTGAATATACATCAGCTCCAAGAGAAATTACTCCAAAATTAATTTATCTTGGTGAAATAGATAAGAAATATAATACCGATTACAGGTATAACGATGATTCTGCTTTGGTTTATAAAGCGCAGGAAGGGCTTGTTGTCATTACAGGCTGCTCTCATTCCGGTATAAGAAATATTATAGAACATGCAAAAAAGGTGACTAAAGATGACCGTATTCACGCACTAATAGGCGGCTTGCATCTTTATAACAAAACCGAATACAAAATCAGAGAGATTGGAATTTATTTAAGAGATTTGAATATAAAACATTTTTACCCTTGCCATTGCTGTAATCTTAACTCAAAGATTATTTTGTCTGAGTATTTAAAAGTTAATGATGTTTATTCAGGTCTGGAACTAACTTTTAAGTAACATTTTTAACAATGTGCTTGCAAATCAATATTTTGCATAATATAATTGTTATGCGAAAGTTTTATGGCTTTGGTATGCCAAAAGCTTTTTTGAAGGACACTTAACCGTGCAATGCACAGAAAGAGGACAAAATGCCAAAAATGAAGACACACAAATCTGCTGCAAAACGCTATAAAGTTACTGCAACAGGTAAAATCGTTAGAAGACAAGCAGGCATAGGCCACTTACTTCAACACAAATCTGCTTCTAGAAAACGCAGAATTTTCAAAACAATATCAATTTCTGATTCACATTTCAAATTGATATCTAAAGAGTTACCGTACAAGAAATATTCTAGATAGGAGGCAGAATAATGAGAGTAAAACGTGGTAATGTATTACGCAAAAGACATAAGAAAATATTAAAATTAGCTAAAGGCTATATCGGTGCAAGAAGCAGAATTTTTAAAGTAGCTAACACAGCAGTTATGAAAGCTTTAAAATATGCTTACAGAGACAGACGTACTACAAAACGTAATATGAGACGTCTTTGGATTGTTAGAATTAATGCAGCTGTTAGAGAACGCGGAATGAGCTATTCAAGATTCGTTAATGCTTGCAAAAAAGCTAACATCGTAGTAAACAGAAAAATGCTTGCTGACTTGGCAGTAAAAGATCCTGAAGCTTTTTCAGTAGTTTTTGAAGCTGCTCAATCTGCTAAATAGTTAATATTTTTCTAATTGATTTAAATTAAAGACCTTTGAATTTTCAGAGGTCTTTTTTACATTTCTTAATAATTAAGTAAATTTTTCTTTGAAAAAATACTTTATATAAATATAAAGGTTAGGTTATAAACTTTGGAGAATCGTTATGATAGGCGGTGACTTTGATACACCAATGGTGTACCAGGATTTAGCAAACAGTACAATGGGACCGATGGTAATGCCACCATTAGGCGGAATTACAGGAGGCTATAATACTTCTTATCTTGGCGGTGTAAGAATGCAGCCACAGCTTGATCAGGATAAAATTTCTCTGATGAACAAAAAAGAAAATGAAGACAGATCTACTATGAAAAAAGCGCTTGCAGCTCTTGGAATTATTGTGGCAATAGGTTGTATAGCTCCGCTGCGTAAGAGTATTAAAAGCGCGGGCGGAATAGGAAAATATTTGAAAAACCAGTGGACAAATGTTGTAAATGCTTTTAAAGGCAATAAAACTCCAAAAGTCAACTGGTGGCAAAAAGTTAAAAATGTATTCTCAAGGAAACCAAAACCTTAATCAATTTATAAATATACATCCCCAAAAATCCTAAATGCAAGATATTTTTATCTTGCATTTTTTATGTTATAATCTTAAAAAGTTAAAAATTTAGGGAATTATATAAAGTTACAGAAAGAGGGTAAAAATGGCTAAAGATTGTAGTTTTGATGTGGTTTCGGAATTTGACAAACAAGAGCTGTTAAATGCCGTTGATCAAGTTAAAAGAGATATTTCTTCAAGATTTGATTTAAAAGATTCTAATTCAACAGTTGAACTTGAAGGTGATAAGTCTATTACTATCACAACTTCTGATGAAATGAAATTAAGAAATATTTATGATATTTTGCAATCAAAATTCGCAAAAAGAAATTTAAGTATCAGGATTTTGGATCCTCAGCCTATGGAAAGTGCACTGGGCGGCAATGTAAGACGTGTTTATAATTTGAGAAAAGGCTTAACACAAGAGCTTGCAAAAAAAATTGTTGCAGATATTAAAGACTCAAAGAAAAAAGTTCAGGCATCAATTCAAGGTGATCAAGTAAGAGTTTCCGGAAAAGATAAAGATGATTTGCAGGAAATAATTAAACTTCTTCGTTCTAACGAAGATAAATATGATTATCCTTTGCAGTTTACTAATTACAGATAACAGGTCTGTGCCAAGCAGGCACAAATGCTGAAAAACTTTTTAAAGCTTTATCCACATGGGAAGGCGGACTTCGTCAGGAGATACGATAATTGGGAAACGCCTAAAAGCTCTTCTCGCATGTAAGACAGGACTTCGTCCTGAGGAAAACTCCCGCTCTGAGGCGGGAGAAGGAATGAAAGTATAAGCTTTCAGCTTTTATGCATCAGCTTATTCTGTTCGTATGAAAAAAATTATTTTATTTTTGCTTCAAGCCTATCCAGTCTTGCTTTCAGTTCTGCATTTTCTTTTTCTAACGCAGTTACTCTGGCATCAAGTTCTTTGACTGCATTTATAACAGCATAGAACATATCTTCCATTCTGATTGTCAAAAAGCCGTCTTTACCTTTTTTAACTGCATCAGGGAAAATCTTTTGCAGGTCTTGTGCTATTACGCCTACGTGAGGTTCTTTGTTATCGTCTTTTTTATATGTGTAGTTAAATATTTTTAATTGACGTATTTTATCAAGACCTGATGAATTTTCTTTTCCAACATATTTTAAACGTCTGTCTGAAGTGCTTTGAACGTAATTATTCAACAAATCATCATTTATATCATAGTGATGAACATATCTGTTATATCTTCCAAATGTTTTTAAATCATCAGTATCATAAAATCTTGTAGCAATGCGACCTGTAACTATCAAATTACCGTGAATAATTACACTGGTTAAATTGTCTGTTAAATCAGGAAATAGTGAACCGCTTGATGATGAATTATGAACTTCTAATACAGCACTACCTTTATCGTATTTAGATTGACTGCCTATATAAATTCTTTCTACACTGTCTGTGTTACCAGAATCGTTTGAATTTGGTCCTGAATTATTTCCGATACAAATTTTATTAGAGCCGGAAACATATTGACAAGCGCGAGAGCCGATTGCTATGACATTACTGCCTTTGTTTGTAGTGCCTGCCTGATAGCCTATTGATATACTGTCATCACTTCCTGCTTTTGAATCCTGTCCTATGGCGATAGCATAATCACCATACAATGTTGAATCTGGTGCTCCTGAATGTGCATTGTTACCTATTGCAATACCGCCGCTCCTTTGAACATAAGCATTTGGACCTATTACAATCGCATTTGAAGCTTCTGTTGCCGCTGCATTGCCTATTGATAAAGAATTAGTTCCGCTTGCATCGGTATTATATCCTAATGCTGTTGCTCCTTCTGCTGTTGCACGAGCGCTTGTGCCGAGTGAAGTTGTATTATCAGCACCGGCATTGGATGCATGGCCTATTGCTATACTTTGACTGCCTGTCGCGCCTCTATCATCGATGCCCACGCTGATTGCAATAGAATTTTCTCCGGTCGAACGTGCTTTATACCCTATGGCGGTGGAATTTGAGCCTGATGCAACGGTTTCATATCCAATCGCTGTTGCATAATCTGATTCAGCTTTAGCTGAATGACCTACTGCTGTTGTATAATCATTTGCTGTACTTATATTATTTCCAACAGCTGTGCTGTACTCTCCTGTTACGCTTGTATTACCGACTCCTGTGCTGTAATTGCCCGATACCGTACTGCCGCCTACTGACGTACTCCAAGTGCCTGTTGCTTTTGAAAGATTGCCGATTGCTGTTGCACCTCTGCCGGTTGCATCAGTTCCTGAACCTATTGCAACAGATGAATCGCCTGCTTTTACAGTTTTGCCTATCGCTACTGAGCCATTATTAATTGAACCGTCATTGGACAATGTTCCTAACAATAATCCTTGATTTATGAGCCTTAGTACACCCTGATTTGTATTTTTATATTTAAAAGCTATCTGGCTTGGTCGAATATCTGATGAATTAATTATCAACTTTGCGGTTTCGTCAATGTCGCTAAATTCTCTTTGACCTATCATGGCTGTTTGACTATCGCCTAAGCCATAATATGCATCTGAAAGATTACCTTCAGAATACTTCCATGGGGATGACTGGTCTGTTTTGCTTCTTGTTGTTATTACAGGTGCCATTGCTGCTAAAACTATGCTCAATATGAGCATTACAACCATCATCTCAGCTAAAGTAAATCCCTTTTTAATCTTAAACATTAAGTTACTCCCATAAAGTTAATGTATTTATTTATATTATATCGTATGTTGCATTAATAGTCAAGCAAAAATATAAAGTAAAACATTATGTTTAATACCAGGCTTTTGTAAAATAATAAATAGTTACGTCAGGAGTATTTAATGTCAGATTTAAAAAAACTTTTGGGTAAAAAAATCCAGATTATAAGAAAATCTCGGAATCTTACTCAAGAAAAGTTAGCTGAGTTAATAGATATAGAAACGCCCAGCTTAAGTTATTTAGAAACGGGTAAGTATTCGCCTTCGATTGAAACTTTACAGAAGCTTAGTGAAGTTTTAAAAGTTGCTCCTTGGGAGTTTTATTATTTTTCTGATATTTCAGAGGAAGAAATGAAAGAAGAATTAAAAAAAGCTTTAGATAATAATCCAAAGCTTTTAAAACTAATTTATAACTTTTACAAATCTATTGAGTATTAGTTATTTTGTTATTCTCATCCACTATTATAATTGTAGGCTTGTAGTTTTCCATTTCTTCAGGGTTATAAAGTCCGTAAGCTATGATTATAACTTTATCGCCCGGTTGTACTTTTCTTGCGGCAGCACCGTTTAAGCAAATCATGCCTGAATCGGCTTTGCCTTTAATCACATATGTATGAAATCTTTCTCCGTTATTGATGTCTAAAATATCAACTTTTTGCCATTCTTTGATTTTAGAAGCTTTCATTAATGTTTCATCAATTGTAATAGAGCCTACATAATTTAAATTCGCATCTGTAACTGTTGCTCTGTGGATTTTTGAACTAATGAATTCTTGTAGCATTTTTTTTATCCTTTTGACAGTTTTGTATAAACTTTCTTATGATTTGGTTGAAAGTTTTATTTCTCGCCTAAATATTTTAGCGCAAACATATTTAAAAATCAAAAAGAAGATGTAACTATAATAAATAGTTACATCTTTGGTTTATTTAATGTGTGCCTTCTATAAATTTTGTTTGTATATTTTGTCGCTGTATTTTTCTATATTAGGAGTATTAATTTCAAATACGTGAATTCTTGCAGGTCCTAAATCTACGCATAATTCGTTATCTCTTGCCTGTAAAACGCTTTCTTTTCCGTATGATGGAAGAAGGTTTTTAAGTTCTTGATTAGCTTTTAGTGTAGGAACTTTTATTTTGCAGGCTACTGAACGGTTGATATTTTTATTTGCTACAACAAGTAAAGTTTTACCGTTGTAATGTCTTGCGTATGTGATAATTTGGTCGTTTTTATCGTTTTCTTTATTTAATTCTATAAACGTACCTTTGTTGATAACATCGGCATATTTGTCTTTAAGTGCAAAAGCACTTGTCATAAATTCACCGATTTCAGGCTGAGTTCCGCCCGGTTTTCTTGACGGGTTAAAGATATCAAGTCTTCCTCTGTGAACAGTCATTATATGGCTGTCAGTTTGGGTTTCAGGATTGTATTTATCTTCGTAAAGATATAAATAGTCATCCCCTGTTTGGTATCCGTCAACAATATATGGGTTAAGCATTGGCAAGGTCGCCTGTAAGCCCATTGTCAGGTTGCAATATTCCGCACCGCCATGAAACATTGGAGAAATGTCATCGTGAGTAGCAAAAGAACCTATTAAAGATTTTCCTTTAGGCAGTCTGTATGACATATCAAGCTGTTCTTTTACATAGTCCATAAATGTTGTAGCAGTTGTCCATTCGTGGAAAATGTGATATTGTCCGTAAATAGCATCATAACCGGCTCTTAGAGAATCTTCAGGTCTGTCATATGGCATATTTGCCTGAGGTGATGCATCTTCATAAGTATATGTTTCTGCAAGCCAAGCAAACTCAGGATCACGCATATGTGAATAAGGAATTATTACATCCCAGAATTCAACAGGTTTCGCTCTGGCAACGTCAGATCTTATACCGTCAATTCCTAAATCAATACACATATCTACATATTGTTTATGCAATTCAAGCAATTTAGGATTTAATGTTCTTTTACCTTCGTCTTCCCACGGCTGGAACATTCTAATATCATTCCATCCTTGAGGAGTCTTAGCTAATCCATCGCGTTCCATTGCCATAAGTTCAGGTTTTTCAAGGAACATATCATAAGAAGCACAGCTAGGCATATCCAGCATTACTCTTATGCCGCGTTTATGGCATTCATCAATAAACGCTTTAAATTGTTCTTTATCAGTTCTCGGATCATTAGGATCTATGAGGTTCGGGTCAATTTTAAGCATGTCTTTTGGCGAATACAATGAACCCGCTGTTCCCATTGCTTTCATTCTTCCCGGCGGATGTATAGGCAAAACGTGAAGTGTATTAAAACCTTGTGCTTTAACTTCATCAAGTCTGTCTATGGCGTTAAGGAAAGTTCCGCGTTGTTCATTGCCGTCAATATATTCATTGCCGTTTAAATCTTTTGCATTAAATGTTCTTGGAATTATTGCAAGGATTTTTGCTTCATTATTGTTAAATAATGTTTTCAAGTTGTTATGGTAGTTAACCACAGCTGCATTTTCTGCTTTTTTAACAGACGGAACATTAATCATAGCCAAGTTGTTTAAATACGCGCTTATTAATCCGGAATTATTTGTCTTTACTTCAGGATTAGTTACGGCAGGTTGGTTATTCTGCGGTGTTGTCTGTTTAATACTATTTAATTTTAATGCCAGTAAGTTTGTTGTATTAATCATTTTTAACTACCTTTTTATCCGGAGTCTTTGTTTTTCCTAAGAAGAATTGTGCCAATACTGTTACGCCTAATAGACCTGCGCCGAAACCGCCGAATATCTTCAGCCATTTTCTTGTATTGAATGCTTGTTGTCCGGCTTTTGTAAACAACTCGTTAGGAGCTATGCCTGTTAATAAGAATTTTAATTCAGAACTTGCATTATCATTTCTTGGTCTGATTAAGTGACGCGGTTTAGGGAAGTAGTATTCACCGCCGATATTATCCAACACTAAAGATCTGTATTTTGTAATTTCGTCTTTAATAATACTGTTATCTGACAGAGTTGCTGTATCAAGGTGCATAGCATCTTCAAATATAAATTTCATTGTATCCTGATAGAAATACTTATCTCCGGGAATATCTGTTGTTCCGGCAGCTTTGCCAAAGTATTTGTTAACTACTTTTCCGTCTTTTACCTCAATAGGATCAGTATCAGGAGAAGGGCTCGGATTTCTAAGCATAAAGAATTTTGTTGCACTGTCTGATGAATGTCCTTCAAGTGTAACGATTTTACATAGTTCAATCAGTTCTTCTTTTACTTCGCGAGGAAGTCCGTTTATAGAAGGAGAGCCGTTAGTTTCTATTGTTGCAATTCTTCTGTACATATCAAGAGTATTGATAAGTCGGTAGAATGAACTTTTTACACCTAAAAGTCTGTCAGATACAAAAGATTTTTGGATATTCTTTAATGTTCCGACATTATCACCTGCATTAACGCCTATGACTGCTCTTGCTGTTTTATGGAAACCTGCTTCTTTCATATCGTTTGCAAACTGAGTAAATTTAGAATCAACAATGTTGTCATATTTACTTTGCATTGCAAGTTTTTGGGCATCTGTCATTGAATTATCCAATTTCAAAATCGGAGCATTCAGGTCGCTAGGTTTAATTTCACTGTTAAGGTGTGCAACTTTAGCTATTAATTCACCCATAACTTTGTCATAAGTTGTTTTGTCTGAAGCAATTTTTTCAAATTTTTCTCTAAGAAGTGCACCCATTAAGTGCTCGTCAAATCTTACTTTTTCAATTTCTTTCGGAGTTATGCCGAACGTTTTAAGCAAATCTTTAGAAATATTGTTCCAGTAGTTTGCAACAACTGTTTCAGGTGCAGAACCTACTTTCTTCAATGCGTATTCATCCAACGCGGCTGTTTCAGCTTTAAATCCGCTAATAAGGTTTGCAACGTGACGTAATTTTGATTGAAGTGTAGAATTCAATTTGCTTGATTTAAGTTTATCAAGTACACGTTTTATAGGGTGTTTATCACCTTTATTACTTACAATTAATTTTTTAACGTAATCAAGTTCTTCGCGTTCAGCTTCAGGCACTCTGCCGTTATATGCATTTACATTGTCTTCAATAGCCAGCATAATTTTGTCAATAATTTTTTGGAATCCTGTTTTGTCAGTATTTGAATTGAACAAATTATTTTCTTTGAACAGTTTAATCATTTGTTCTTCATTAGGAATAACAGTTTCCATAAATTCTTTGCTGAATTTATGACCGTCAAGTTTCTTTTGAAGGCTCTTAGTTACATTTTTGGCTGTATTTTCATCAATAGTATAAGTGCCGTCTGTGAGGATTGCATTCAAATCAGCTTTAAAGCTTTCTGCTGTAACAAGGTCCATGCCCTCAGTTAAGGTATTTGTGATAAGTTCGGCAAGTTCTTTATTTACAGGTTTATCTTTATGCAATTCTATAATTTTTTCTATATTTTTACGAATAGTATTGTCCTGATGTTTTTTCACATAATCTGAGAAATTATCAAGAATTTTATCAGCTTGTTTATTTTGTCTGTTGTTTAAATATTTTGCAAGATAAGGCTCTGTCTGATTACATATCAAAGCACTCATAATAGGAGTTGCAAAACCTGCTGTAAGCATCCATAAAGTGTTATTTTGGATAGCTAATTTTTTCATTTTTTCCTGAATAAAATCTCTACGGTTAGGGATGTCTTTATCCACACCTAATCTGTCACCGATTTTTTGGATTTCTTCATCTTTGTATAAATCCCAAGGAATGAATTGAGGATCTTGATAGAAAGATTTTTTTCTTCCGAAACTGTCTTCATATTCTTGTTGTACATTTACGCCGTGAATTAGTTTTGCAGGAAGCTGTATAGCAAGTTTAGGCCAAATAGCCATTGAAGCCAAAAATGATGCCAAACCTACAAATTCCATTCCTTTTGTCATAGGAGTTTGTTTCTTTGTAAACAAATATCCAGCTATTGCAAGTCCGCCCAGTTTTAGACCTACATCATTAAGTTTTCCTAATTCATGGTCATTTGCCTGACCTTTAGCTGCGTGATGAAAAGCTTTTGCATCGTATATCGCATCTTTAACCATTATGGCAGGAGCATTAAATATATTTTCTCTAAGAAGTCTGCCTTTTCCATGAAGCGGTTTAATGAATGTTCTGTTATCAAGTTCTCGCTGAATATCAAAATCAGGCATAGGCTTTTTAGGCTGCTCCTGAATTTGATAGGTGGTTGCAGCAGGTCTGTTTGCTATGTAATTGTTTATCAGATTTGCCATATTAGTTTACCACGTACTTACTGTCTTTTTTGATAACATCCGCAGCATCGACTTTTGATGGTTTTAATGAACTTGACATTGTGTTTATAACACCAAAAACCGATGATAATACTGCGGCACCCAAAAGGATTTTTCCGGCATGTTTTTCAATACCTGAACCTTCTCCTTTATAAAATGCTTTTGCACTTTGAACTAAACTTTTTCCGAAAGACTTCAATGATTTTCCAAACTCTTTGCCTTTCCAGAACTTGAAAGTCATTACTTTGAAATAGTTTTCCCAAGGTTTTTGGAATGCCAAACCTACGCCGGTTGCAGCCCAAAGATATGAGGATATATTCTTAGCAAGATTTTCTTTTATTATAATTTCTTTTATTCTTGGTTTTACTTCCTGGTCTGAATCTTTTAAATCAGTTCCCATACCGAGTTTTTTAGCGATTTTGTCGTAACGGTAATTTCTCTTTTCGCCTTTTGCTTCATCTCCGTAAAGTAAATCCCAGCGCGGAAATTCAACGCTTTCAAATACTTTATGATGTTCAATACTTGTAATATCGGTATCGTATATGTCATCAGGAAGTTCATAAATTACTTTTGCATAAGGTCTTTCAGAGTCAATTCCGGTCATAAGCTGAACCGGTTTACTGATAAATGATTTTGATACGCTTTTTGCAATACCGTAAAATAATACGCCCAGTGCCATTTTTTGACCTATGGCAGAGGCTTTGGACCTTGCAAACGGGGCAAAGAATTTATTTGCGGCATTGAATACTCCCATTAACATTGCACTGCCGATTAAATATGGTACTGTTCCCATTGTTAAAAATTCATAGAAATTAGCGTTTTTGCTTCCCTTTAAACCCTTTACAGGATAAACGGTCATGGCATTTGTTAATTTATCAATGCCTATAAGTGTGCGGGTGGCAAGATTGTTTTTCAAAAGCGTGTCATGAGTATAATCCAGTGCTTTTTTATTTTTATCATTGCCGTCTGCAGAAAAGTTTATGTTGTTGTTTACGCTATTAATCGGTAAAATCATCTTTACTCCACACACATCGATGTATTTATTGAACATCTGTAAATATATTTTTTTGATAGTAAATTTACAGCATATTTACATTTTTTAACAAAAATATTTTAACCGTAAATTGTGAAAAATATTGCAGTAAAAATTCCCGCAATTATGCAGTAATAACCGAATATTGCAAGTGAGAATTTTGATATAAATTTCATAAAATATTTGATACATAAGTAGCCCACAAGTCCTGATACGATTGTTCCTGCAGCAATTGCAGTCCAATTATATGTTAATGCTTCATGAATATCTATTTTTACAAGCGGATAAACCATTGATGCTCCGAGTATAATCGGAATACTTAAAAGGAATGAATATCTTGCCGCAGTAACTCTATCTAACCCGCAAAAAAGCCCTGTTGCAATAGTCCAGCCGGAGCGTGAAAAACCGGGTAATGCGGCTAAACCTTGTGCCAAACCTATGAGCAATGAAGTTTTTAAATCAACTTCCGTTTTTTTTGCTTCGATTTTTTTAGACTTATATTCACTGTAAAGGAGGGTGAAACCTGTTATAAACAATAGAATTCCGACTATGGCAGGCGAGTATACAAGTTTTTCGGCAACTTCGTTTATCGGCAGAGCAAGTGCAACTGTAATAACAGTACCTGCCATTATGTATAAGCCGAGTTTTGCTTCTTTGTTTGACCAGTCTTTTGTTTTAAGAGCATGCCACATTGCTTTTAAAATTTCAGCTATATCTTTTCTGAAAAATATTAATACGGCAACAAGTGTTCCTAAATGCACCATTATGTCAAAAAATACTTCTTCATTTGAATGTTGAACTATTTCTATACCTTTAAAAACTTTGTAAAAGTTTGATGTAAAAACAAGGTGAGCTGAACTTGATATGGGTAAAAATTCGCTTAATCCCTGTACTATACCCATTAATATTGCCTGTATAAAATTCATGTTTTTTACCCTTCTTAAAAATTAATCTTCTTCATAGTAACTGCAGCATGAAGTTTGGGTTTCCCAAACTGTAACTTTGCTCAGTAATACAACTTTTTCTTTTAATTTATTGTAAATAAAGCATGCTATCATTTCACTTGAAGGACTTTCGCCTTTAAATTCCGGAAGCTCGTTTATATCTTTATGGTCGAGAAGATCCAAAACTTCTTTAAGTTCTTTTTTCAGGATTTTGTAGTCAATTAATATGTTGCTTTTATCAAGAACATCACCTTTTACAAAAACTTCTACCATCCAGTTATGACCATGCTGATTTTCACATTCACCGTCGTAATTCAACAAATGATGTGCAGCGGCAAAAAAGCCTTGTGTTTTAATTTCAAACATCTTTTTATATCCCCTTTTTTAGTATATAATCACAAAATTCTCTAACAGCGCCTCTGCCGCCATTTTTTGATGAAATAAAATCTGCAATGCTTTTTACTTCTTCAACAGCATCTTGAGGACAGCCTTTAAGCCCTGCTTTTTCAAGACAGCAAATATCAGGCAAATCATCTCCCATATATGCAACTTCATCAAAAGACAGATTATATTTCTGCATAATACTTTCTAAAGTCGCAATTTTATTTTTTTGTCCCTGATGTAGTTCTTTTATATTTAAGTTTTTTGCGCGGTGTTCAACAGTACCGTTTTTTCTTGCAGTTATAATTGCGGTGATAATTCCTGCATTATTTAGGTTTACTATTCCCTGACCGTCTTTAGCGTTAAATGTTTTATACTCAACGCCGTTTTCATCAAAAGTTAAACTTCCGTCAGTTAACACGCCGTCTACATCAAAAGCAACAAGTTTTATGCTCATTTATGCAACTCCTGCTTTTAATAAGTCATGGATATGAACTGTTCCGATTGGTTTTCCGTTTTCATCAAGTACTGCAAGAGCTGTAATTGAATATTTTTCCATAAGGTTTAATGCACTCGCACCGTAATCTTTTGGAGATATATACTTAGGATTTGGCGACATAACGTCTTTTGCAAGAAGCGGTCTGATGTTCGGATATTTAATCAGAGTTCTTCTTATATCACCATCTGTAAGAACCCCGGTTAGTTTACCTTCTTCATTAACAATCATCGCCATGCCGAGTTTTTTATCGGAAATGAGTTCAATAACTTCTGCAAAACTTTGATTTTCTTGTGCAATAGGAAGTTTCTCTCTGTCTGTAAGCATTAAATCTTCAACTTTATATAAAAATCCTTTACCAAGAGCTCCTGACGGGTGGAAAATTAAGAAATCTTCTTCAGAGAATCCTCTTTTTTCAAGAAGACAAACCGCTAAAGCATCTCCCATGGCAAGTGTAGCTGTTGTGCTTGCAGTAGGTGCTTTGTTAAGCGGACATGCTTCTTTTTCAACAGAGATATCCAATGTAACATCTGAAGCATGAGCAAGTGTTGATCCCATTTTACCTGTCATACCTATCATTGTTACGCCAAATCTTTTAATAAGCGGTAATAAATTCAGTAATTCTTGAGTTTCGCCGCTGTTAGAAATTGCTATAATGACATCATTTCTTGTAATAATACCTGAATCGCCGTGTGTACTTTCAGCAGGATGTAAAAAGTAAGAAGGAGTTCCGGTTGAAGATAAAGTTGCTGCAATCTTTCTTCCGATAAGCCCTGATTTCCCCATACCTGTAACGATTACACGTCCTTTACAGTTGAAAAGCAAATCTATTGCTTTATCAAATTCTGTACCTATGCTGTTTTTTAAACGCAAAATAGAGTTTGCTTCAATTGTTAAAACTTCTTTTGCTAATTCATTAATTTTACTTGTTGTCATTGTTATTGTTTCCATTTTTTATCCCCCGTCAAAGTGATTATATAATAAATATCATTTAAAAGTAGGAAAATTGCACTAAATATTTAATTTTTGTTAAATTTAATCGTTATTTGTTATATGAAAATGTATCAGGATTTTAAATTTGATAATTCAACAGATGTTGTTGAGAAATTTAAAAAGTTTATTGAAAAGAATGATTGTCCTAAGATTGAGGTTGATTTGTCAGCAGTAAATATATTTGAAGCTTTAAAGTTTATGGTGCTTTCTTCAACTTATCATTTTCAAAAATATCCGAAAGGAAAATTACGCTGCAGAATTCAATCCGAAGATGCTAAAAATTTTGTTTCTGCATTTATTACAAATAATTTAGAATTAGTCTAGCAAAAAAAAATTTTTACGGGTTTTGTAAGAGCATGCCAATTTTAGGAAATTTAGAAAATAAAATTATAACAAGTTCTGTCGCAATGCAGACAAAACCTGTTGAAGCTGTACCAAGAGAGGTTAAGCCGGTTGTAAAAGAAGAAACAAAAACTTCTTCTAACCATACAACATTGTGGCTGGGCGCAGCTGCTGTTGCAAGTTTGGCAATTGCAGGCATAGCAATTGCTCACGGAAGAAAACCTAAGCCTTCTTCTGTTGATAATCCGTTTTTGCAAAAACCTAAAAGCCCTGTAAATACGTCTAAAAAGCCTAAAGTTGAACCGCAAAAACCTGTAAATCCTGAAAATATTAATAATAAAAATACACCTAATGCTGAAACTTCTGTTAAAAAACAGCCTGAAACTGAGATTGTAAATCAGCCTTTCATAATAAATAAATTAATTGAATTCAGTGAAGAAGCAGAGAAATTAAGATTAGAAGCCGAAGGTAAAATAAGAGGAAGTATTTCAGGTTTTTATAAAGCTTTCAAAAAAGGCGGAATGGATTCAATGAATTTCAACCACAGAGCGCAGATTGTTGTAAGAGAATCCGACAAACATCCTTCTGCTGATTTGAGATTGCTTTCTAAGGAAGAATGTAAAGTTGTTACTTCATATCAGAGAAATTATCAATACAATGCCAAGCTCAGAAGCGGGGCGGATTTGTCTGATGTTGAAGACATAAAAGTACTGGATAGACTTATTCAAGATGCCGTTCCGTTAGAAGAAGATGCTTATGTCTATCGCGGAATAAGAACTCAAAAAATTTGGGATGATTTTAGCGAATTAGATTTTGCCAAAGATTTGGCAGAAGGTAATATCCTAGAGGATAAAGCCTTTGTATCAACCGCTCGTGTTTATGGAGATTTGCTTGCGCAGGTTGATCCGCATAATTTCTCAGGTCATAATACAAGCGGTTATGTTATGAGAATTAAACTTCCTAAAGGGACAAAAGGTTTGGATTGCAGAAGAAGCATCGGTCGTGATTTAGACGGTGGATACAATGCAGAATTCATTTTACCGAGAAATTCTCAATTCAAGATTGTTTCTATTGATAAGAAACAGCGTATAATGGAATGTGAATATATTTTACCTGCTGCGTAATCCTTTTTAAGCTTTTTATTTTTGATATTTGAAATTTCCTTATTTTTGTATTAATATGCAATCGGGGAAATGAAAAAGTTAGTAATAATAATATCGTTTATATTTATTTTTTTATTTGGGTGTACAACATTTTTTGAACATTCACAATCTGTTTCTCCAAAAAATGAAGTGCAAATTTCAAATGTAAGCTATGGCAGCTTACATACTAAAAAATTAAAAGTTGACAGCAACTTTTTGATTTCCAGCGCGCAGGTAAATATTTACAGATACCTTATAGATTTGTTCGGAGATGTATACTCTGTTTTGGGTTTTAACACCTTTAGTAAACTAAAATTATATTTGTTGTATGACTGCTGGGATATGCAGAAAAGCGGAAACAGGCATGTTTCGCATATTGTCTCCCCGCGTGCTCCTTAAGCCTTATTCTTATTTATGAAATTGGTTAATATTAAGAATAAGGAGAATTTGATATGGAAAATTTATCAACAAACCTCCAAGACGGTCTTTTGATTATGGTTCTTGGAATGGGATTTGTATTTATATTTCTAACGATAATGGTATTTATAATGGATTGGTCTTCAAAGCTTATTATAAAGCTGAATGAAATCTTTCCTGAGGAAGTAGTTGAAGAAAAGTATACCAAAAAGTCTGCTGCAAAAGATGACAATGAAGTCGCTCTTGCAATTGCTGTTGCGTATGCTAAATCGAAAATATAGGAGGTCTTATGGAGCATTTACATGCTTTGGTGCAGTCACATGCAGTTGTTGTATCTGCCGCAATTCTTTTAATTGCGTATGTGTTTATTGCACTTGAAAAAATCCCGAAAGTAACTATTGCACTTTTGGGAGCTGCTTTAACAATTGTGTTGGGATTGGTTAGTCAAAATAAACTTTTGGGGGATAATATCAACCCGCATTATTTTATTAACTTCGTTGATTTTAACGTAATTTTTCTGCTTGTATCAATGATGATAATTGTAAGCATTGCGACAAGAAGCGGTATGTTTAACTGGATTGCCAATGAACTTTTAAGGCTGACAAAAGGTCATCCGAAATTGGTTCTGTTAACATTGGGTATTTTTACGGCTGTTACATCTGCATTTTTAGATAACGTAACCACTGTTATTTTAATTATGCCTGTTACGTTTTTTATTGCAAAACAGCTAGATATAAACCCTTTACCTTTTTTAATTACAGAAATTTTTGCATCTAATATCGGCGGAACTGCTACTCTTATAGGTGATCCGCCAAATATAATTATAGGAAGTGCAGCAGGCTTGTCATTTATGGATTTCTTGAAAGAGCTGACAGGAGTTGTCGCAGTAATTTTAATTGTTATTGTTCTTTTGATGATGTTCATTTTTAGAAAATCATTAAAGGCTGCACCTGATAAAATGGAAGCTGTTGCTAACTTAGATAATTCAAAAACAATTACTGATTATCCGTTGATGATTAGAAGTGCAATTGTACTTGTGCTTGTAATTTTGGGGTTTGTTTCTCATGATGTTACACATATTGAAACATGTGTTTCCGCTATGCTTGGAGCAAGTTTCTTATTATTATTTGAAAAGCCAAAAGATATTTTGTGCGATGTTGAATGGAATACTATTTTCTTCTTCATTGGATTATTTATCATAATCGGAGGTTTAGAGGCTTCAGGCGGTATTTCATTAATGGCAAAATGGATTTTAAATGTTACACAGGGCTCACAAGAAGCCACTGCTATGATAATTCTATGGGCATCAGGTTTCATATCCGGTATAATTGATAATATTCCTTATACTGCAACTATGACACCTATGTTATTGGCAATCCAAAAAACAATGGGTGCCGATTATACTTATCCTTTGTGGTGGTGCTTGTCACTGGGTGCTTGTTTGGGTGGAAACATGACGATTATCGGGGCTGCTGCAAACGTTATTGTTTCAGAAACATCAGCTCATAACGGTTATCCTATTCCGTTTATGAAATTTTTAAAATATGGTGTTATTACAATGATTATTTCATTGGTAATAAGTTCAGTCTATATTTACTTGAGATTTTTACATTAATTAAAAGCCCTCATTATGAGGGCTTTTTTATACATAATACAATGCAGATGCTTCAGCTATTAAGTTGAAGTTTTTTGTTTATTTGCCTTTATCAGTAATAGTAACGGAATTACAATTACACACATAAGTGCAAGGACTGTAAATGCATCAAAAAATGATGCAAGCCTTGCCTGCTGCAATAGTTCTTTATATAAAGAACCGCTTGCTTTTTTTGTAGCTAAAACCGAAGGATAATGGATGAGGAATTTTGATTTAAGCATCATAAGTTTATACTGAAATACAGGATTATGAGGTGATAAATGTTCTACAAGATAAGTTTGTCTTACCTGAGAAACTCTTGCAATAAAGGTTGCAGACACGGCAGTAGCAACAGCTGTTACTATGTTTTTGAAAAGCGCATGCAAAGCTGCTGCATCAGCATTTTTAGATGACGGCAGAGTTTGGAAAGACAGTGCTGTTATCGGTACAAATGCCAGAGGAACACCTATGCATAAAAGTATATTAGGTATAACAACAGATTCTATTGACGAAGTTGTATTTAATTGCGTAAGCATTAAGACAGAAGCACCCATAATAAGCAAACCTGTGGCAGCAAGAATTTTTGGTTTAACATACCTTGAAATTTCGCCGGCTGCCAATAAACCGATAAGACATATTATTGCTCTCGGAAACATTGCAAGTCCTGATTTAGACGGGCTGTAACCGAGTAAACTTTGTACAAACATAGGAACAAGCAATAATGTTGAATAAAGCATTACATTGATAAATGAACTTATCAGTGTTCCGAAAAGAAAGTTTCTGTCTTTAAATACTCTTATATCAATAACAGGATACTTATATTCCAGCTCCCATACATAAAAGAATACAAAAGCAAATATGCATAAACCCGTTGTCCAGCATACCCAGGTTGTGTCAAACCAGTTATACTGCTGACCTTTATCAAGTACAATCTGCATACAAGCCATAGCCGTTACGATTGCCGTGTATCCTATTATATCAAATTTTTTATTATACTTTTGCTTTTCGGGTTTATCGTTTGAAACAAAGAGTTTTACAAGTAAAAACGAAATCATACACAGAGGAATATTAATTATAAAAATCCACTGCCAGGAATAGTTGTCTGTTAAATAACCTCCTATAAACGGACCTGCAAGCGGAGAAAACATTGCTGCAACTCCGAATAATCCCATTGCAAGACCTCTTTGTTCGGGAGGAAATACTTCCAGCAGAACTGCCTGACATAAAGGCAGAATACATCCGCTTCCTATTCCCTGAACCACTCTTGCGCCGATTAGAGCCTGTAAGTTAGGTGCAAGAATACAAAGCAGACAACCAATTGCAAATATCCATATACTATAATATAGAAGCAGTTTTTTGCCTATTGTCCTTACTAAATACCCTGTAACAGGAAGCATAAGACCGCCTGATATAATATAACAGGTAATAACCGTGTTAGCTTCATATTGTGTAGCTCCATAAAAGCCTGCAATGTGAGGCTGGCTTACATTTGTAGCGGACGATGCTGCCAATGCGAGAAATGCAGGCAGTAATACAGATATTGCAACTATATATGGATTTATCTTCTGGGGTTGTTCATTCATTATTTGATTTTAACCTTTGGAACTGCTGACATACCCGGTACTATATTGTAATCTTTTATATTTTCATCAAAGACTATTTTCACAGGAACACGCTGAACAATTTTAACGTAGCTTCCGACAGCGTTTTCAGGTGGGAAAAGACTTGATTTCGCACCTGTGGCTCTTTGAATGCTGTCAACGTGACCTTTAAATCTTTTATTAGGGTAGGTATCAATTTTTATTGAAACAGGCTGACCTTTTTTCATGTTTGTTAATTGAATTTCTTTAAAGTTTGCAACTACCCAGACTTGTTCCGGAACTATTTCCATCAAAGGCTGTCCTGTTTGAACATAATTTCCTGTTTCAACGCTTCTTGCCGAAATCATACCTGTTTGGGGAGCGTAAATTTTTGTATAAGACAGATTAAGTTTTGCCTGTTCAACTTCTGCTTCCAATCTTTTTATTTCTGCCTGAACAGCTTCTGCTTTAGCCTTGTGAGCTTCCAGTGCCGATTGTATTGCTTTTGATTTTTCGTTTGCGGCTTTGTGGTTTGCCTGCGCAACTGTATAATGAGTAGAGCTGTTGTCATAATCCTGTTTGGAAACTATTCCTTCTTTATACATATCTGTGTATCTTTTGTGGTCTTTTGCCGCAAAATCCAGTTTTGATTTTGTGGAATTCAAATCTTCATAAGACTGTTGAACGTTAGAACCGCCTTCTTCAATTTGCTTTTCCGTAACATTTAATTGGGCTTTTGCTTCGGCAAGTTTAGCTTCTGCCTGATGAAGTTTGACTTCATAGTCGGCAGGATCAATTTCGACCAGCAGCTGACCTGCTTTGACTTCGTTGTTATCGTCTACTAGAAGTTTTATTACAGGTCCTGACACTCTCGGAGCGATGGAAACAAGTCTGCCTTCAACAAACGCATCATCTGTTGATTGAAAATATGTTGAATGAATTGCGGCTATTATTCCTGTAAACACCAAAATACAAGCTGTAATAACAGGTACTATAACACGTTTTTTCTTATATTCGGGGCGTTTCTTTTTAGCTTTTTCCTTTTTTATTTTTAATCTTTCTTTTGCTTTTTCTTCCAATTCTTCTTTACTGTTGTTCGGGGTTTTGTCTTCCATTTGTCACCTCTATATTTGTATATTTAATTTTTCTTCTAAATTTACTTTAATTTTATTTAAAACTTTTAAACAGCTTTGCAATTCTTCATCACTTACACCCTCGACAGATTCCTGCCATAATTCCAAAACTGTTGGCAGTGCTTGATTGTATGCCTCTTTACCTTTTTCTGTTATATTAATTTTTATAATTTTACGTTTATTAACGTCAGATGTTCTTGTCACAAATCCGGTTTTTTCTAATATGTTAATTATTCGGGTTATATTTGGTCTGTCTTTTAAAGTAATCGCGCTGATTTGTCTTTGATATAAACCGTCATGGTCCAATATTGCAGTGAGAACTGTATATTGTTCGGGAGTTAAGGGAAAATTTTCCTTTGTAAATCTTTGTGTTGCAATTGCCCGTGTCATTTTGCCGACACGTACCAGTTTCATCCCAATTCTGCTTTTTAATAAATCTTTATTGTCCATGATTTTTCTTTGTGTTATTATGATAACACAAAAAAGGAAATAGCAAGCATGAAAATTTTAAAAATATTATTAACCCTGTTTATTTTGCTGTGCAATTTATCTGTTGTACAGGCTAAAACCAAATCAAATGAAGATTACAGAATAGAGTATTTAAATTTAAACTGGTGGCAAAAATATAATGACCCTGTATTAACCGATTATTTAACAACAGCGTATAAAAATAATCAGGATTTAAAGATTGCAACAATAAATGTTAAACAATCAGAACAAATAGTTAAAGAAGCATTTGCAAATCAGCTGCCCCAAATAGGATTTCAAGGAGACGTTTTCAGAGATTTTCGTTCGGCTAATGTAAAACTCGGAGATGTTATTGTAAAAGATTACAGCCAGAGTAACTTCTTTTTGCCGCTTACAATGAGTTATGAAGCGGATATATGGGGAGAAAATTACCTTAAGACTAAATCATATAAAAAGCAGCTTGAAATGATTAAGGAAAACGAAAGAGCTTCATATATAGCTTTAACCTCTGCTGTGGCATCAGAATATTTTAATCTTGTAAAGTTTGATAAGCTTATCAAAAATCAGGAAGAACTGGTTAAACTGCAATCTGAAATTGTAAGACTTGAAGAAATAAAATACCAGAACGGTTTATGCCCGATAATGGAGCTAATGGATGAAAAACAGCTTTTAACCCAGCTTCAGCAAGAATTAAACGTTTACATTGATAAAAGAATTATTGTCGGCAGAGAATTGGGCGTGCTTATAGGTGAACGCGAGAAAGACCAGAGTGTTATGCCCAGAAGCGATTATTCTGTTCTTACGCTTCTACCTTTGCCGGAAAGTATTAATGCAGAAGTTATTCAGTACAGACCTGATTATTTGAAAGCTGAAGAGTATATTCAAAAAATAGGAATTGATGTAAAAGTTGCAAGACGTGATTTCTTGCCTAAATTCGTTTTATACGGTCAGGCAGGTTTCAGTGCGTATAATCTTACAAATATTTTCGGCAACCATACTTTTAAATCTGCTTTAGGTTTTATGCCTGTTTTGGATTTATTTACGGGCGGAGCTAAAATGGCGCATTTGAAATATACAAAACTCGAACTTGAAAAAGCTAAGCAGATTTATGAAAAGACTGTTTTGACTTCAATACAGGAAGTTAATAACTCTCTGGGCGGTGCAATTACAAGAGATTTAAACTATAAGGAAAGCGTGAAAAGATATAATCTTGAGAAAGATAAGTTTGCTTTAGCCGATAAAAAATATAACATTGGAGCAAAATCAAAGCTTGACAGAATGAAGGACAGAGAAAAACTTCTTGTTGCAGAAAAAGATGAAGTTAACAGCAGAGTTAACTATCTTATTTCAACGGTAAACATATATAAAGCTGTTGGCGGCAAAGATTTTACAACTGTTAATGATAATTTGTAATATAAATATTAAGATTTAAAAATAATCCTGTTGAACACTTGTAATTTATTTTTATTTAGCGCATAGTGTTAGGGTACTAAAAAAAAGGAAAAACAAATGTCAAACGAAAACTTTACGGATTACCAAATCCAATGTGTAGATTGCGGTCAATCTTTCACTTTCTCTGCAGGAGATCAAGAATTTTATCAATCAAGAGGTTTCTCAGAACCTAAAAGATGTTCTCATTGCAGACAAGCTAGAAAGGCTAACAGCAGCAGAAGAAATTATGCATCTAATTATTAATCTTTAAATTTAACTCGAAATAAATAAAAAATTATATAATAAAATGTTTAATTAAAAAGACCTTACATAAGTAAGGTCTTTTTGCATTCATATTTTTTATAAATAAATAAAATAAGTAAACAGGGTTAGTCTTTTGTTGAATTATTTAACAAGAAATTAGTGATTTAATTATGATATGTTTAAAAGATTATTTGCAATATTAGCTCTATTTATAGGAACAAATGCCGTATTGGCAGAAGATATCCATTTTGATAATGAAGTGTACACTTTAAAATACAGTGCACTTGCTCCGCAAACAAGCGGTTATGGTAACGAATATTTTAAGAAATATGAAAATGTTTCCAATTGGACAAAAATGGTAGGCATATATTATTATCCTAACGAAAAAGATCCGATTAAATATGCACAGGATTTCGACAAAACCGTTGAAAATACTGACAATAGCGTGCTTTTAAAATTCATTCAAAATAAGAAATATGACAAAGCTGCTATCAGTTTTTTGGTTAACGGATGTGAAAATGCTAAGAAATATTTCGAATATGATATATATAAATTTGAAAAGCATCCGGACAAAGGCATGATGGTCTTAAAGTACGCAGTGAAGCATTACTTCACAAATGATAGCGAGATAAAATCCATCGCAGAAAAAATTAAGGAAAATAATGATAAATGCCTTGAAACTATTATCTCATCACCGATTCCGCCTATTGTAGAAAAAGATATACAATTGAAAGAATGAAAGTCAGTAATATTGACATAATCTTAAACTAACTTTATTATTTTATTATGGTAATAGAAGATACTACAAGAGTGAAAGATTATTTAAATAAAACAAAGCTGACAACTTTGGATTATGTCATTAATCCGTATGTCGGATGTCCTCATAAATGTTTGTATTGCTACGCTTCTTATATGACAAGTTTTAGCAAGCATTCTGAACAATGGGGGGAATTTGTTGATGTTAAACACACTAAGAAAAAAATTAATATTTTTAAAATTAAAGATAAGAAAGTTATGATTAGCACCGTCACTGATCCATATAATTTCTTAGAAGAAAAACATCAAATTACAAGAATGATTCTTGAACAGCTTGTAAAATCAGAAGCTTATATCAGCGTTGTAACGAAGTCTAAGCTTGTTTTAAGAGATATTGACCTTTTACAAAAAATGAAGCATGTAGAAGTTGCTATATCTGTTTCTACTTTAGATGAAACACTTGCTAAAAAACTTGAACCTTGTTCGTCTTCTGTTCAGGAAAGATTGGGAACTTTAAAGGAATTAAAAGCGTCAGGAATAAAAACAGTGTTATTCTTATCTCCTGTTTTACCATGTTTTACTGATTACAAAGCTGTTATTGAAGCTACAAAAGATTACGTTGACGAATACTGGTTTGATAAACTTAATCTCAGAAGCAGCTTTAAAACAAAAATGTTTGGCTTTATAGAAAATGAATACCCTCAATATAAAGCCTTTTATAACAACATTTACATTAAGAAAGATAATACTTTTTGGAATGATTTATCATCGGAAATTGATGAATATTGCAGATTACACAACATAAACAACAAAATCTTTTTTGCCGGCACGTAAATTGCTTCTTGACCAAAATAAATTGCCGGCTTTTCCTTTTTGCGCATCAAAGGATACAGATGAATTTTTAACATCTTATCCTTTTTTTGCTATACGGTTAATAAAATACCCTCTTTATAAGAGGGTATTTATGTTATGCAGTTAATTTCAGTTGTTGGCTATCGTCTTTTGCTTCGTGTTTTTGAAATTTAGTTTTATAAAGAGTGAATGCACCGCCTAAAACTGCTATTGCTCCTGCAGTTATCCATAAAGGTTTATAAGACTTTGTGCTTTTGGCTGCTGATTTTGTAGTGCTGCCGGAATTTATTGTTTCTGCTGCTGTTTGAGCGGCATTTGATACTTCCTCTTTTAATTGAGCAGGAGTTTCTTTTTCAAGAAGAATATTTTTGAATTTAACTATTTTGGCAAACAGTTCGGGGTTAGATTTATCCAGTCCGTTCGCTTTAAATATTTTTTCCAATGAGTCCATTATATTAAAACCAAATCCTTCAAATAAAGAATTTTGATATGCTTTTTGGTAGTCAGACGGAACTTTGTATCTGAAAGAGGTTTCAGTACCTCTTCTGTGCTCATTGAAACGTTCTTCGCGCCCAAATACATCCATAAAGAAGAACATATTATTTTTTGCCGTTACAGCTTCTGCAAATTTGGCTTTTGCAAACAATACAGGATTTTTAAGCGATTCGGCATCAAGTTTAAGAATGCGGGCAAGAGGATTTATCGATGCTTGTCTGTGGATATTATTGTCATTACATATATCAGGTATGCCTTTTGCAATCTGCCTTAAAGGCTGAGGATCATGATTGCCCGGCCCGATTAAAAATTCATCAGGCGACCAGTTAAGTGTATGCAAAAATGCATCGTTTGACCCCCATCCCTCTTTTAAATATGTGCTGCCGTATACTTTTACCCTGTCTTTTAAAGGGGCTATTAATTTACCGTTTTCAAACATTGTAAAATCATCAGGTCCTGCATCAAATTCATAGATTATGTTATGCAAATCAAAATCATCACCTTTGACTTCTTTAACCCATTTCTCAATTAATTTTACTATGCTGTCGCCCATAGGCTTTTTGTTTTCGGGAAGAATTTTTGTTTCGCCTTTAGGTGTGATTACAGGTGTGACGTAATTCCAAGCAGCATCTACTCTAAGGACATCAAAGCGTTTTGCAGCCAGTTGTACTTTTAGTTTTAACAGCTTATGCGCATCACTGGTTTCGTCTAGAATTGTATCAAAGTTTATAGAAGGTATTTCCCAAGTAGGAACGCCTATGTAATGACCTTCTTTAAAGGCTTTAGGAAATGCTCTTACTTCATCATCACTAAAGTTTATTGCAATATCACCGCAATATTTAATCCCCTTATTATTTAAATTGTTTTTGCCTTTTGACATGTGCTCTGAAGCCAAAAATTGTTTGAATTTGAAAAACTCGCTGTCAGGCTCGCATTCTCTTGCAAAATTAAGCCAACTTTCATTTTCTTTTACAAATTTATTATATCTCTGTTTTAATTCAGAGTTTTCATCCAGTGCTTTAAAACGTTCATGTGCATTTTTTAAAATTTTATTCTGAGTGCTTTGCTGCCCCAGTATGTTTTCAAAGTTTGCGATGTTATCTCTTGTTTCTTTGTTATTAGCTTTTATAATTTCAGTTAGTTCATCTTTTGTTAATATAGATGAGTATTCATTTTCAGTAAGAAGTTCGGGACTAATATATTGATCACCCAGAGCAAGGGAGGAACCGTTGTAGTGGTTGTTAACAAATTCCCCTGATGGTAAATCCTGAAGAATATTAAAATCAAGATAAGGATGCATATAATCAATAAATTCAATTCCTTTTTTTGATGCCAAATGTCCTATACCGGTATTTGCTCCTTCTGCTTGAGGAAGACTGGTTGACGGCATAATAAAAATTGAATGCCCTGTTTGTCCCGATAATTTTTTACTCTCTTTTACAGTGCTTGTGAATTCCTCAATTTCGTCGTTTCGCAATGAACGGCCGAAACTTAAATTAGGATTAATTCTGCTTACCTGCATAATTTTATAAACTCCTTTTATCCATAAGTGCTAATACAAAAAACGTAAATATTTTTTTTTGCCTAAACTTTTTAAAATTCAATATTCTTTTTATAAGATAACACAAAATTTTATTTTAGATTATAATTTTTTTAACAGGGGGTGTTTAATATGAAAGTTTTACTAATTAACGGAAGCTCAAGAAAAGAGGGCTGCACTTTTACTGCTTTGACAGAAGTCGCAAAATCATTGGAAATGAACGGCATAGATACAGAAATTATTCATTTAGGTGCAAATGCAATTCGTGACTGCGTTGGATGCTGTGCTTGCAAAGGGAATGATAACGGCTGTATTTTTAAAGATGATATTGTAAATGAGATTATTGAAAAGGCGAAAACAGCAGACGGATTTATTTTCGGTTCGCCTGTATATTATGCTCATCCGAGCGGAAGAATTTTGTCATTAATGGACAGATTATTTTACGCAGGCGCAAGACATTTTGCATTTAAGCCTGCTGCGGCAATTGTGTCAGCAAGAAGGGCAGGAACTACGGCTTCTATTGATGCGATAACAAAACATTTTACGATTAACCAAATGCCTGTTGTGTCATCAAATTATTGGAATATGGTTCACGGTAATTCTCCTGATGATGTAAAACAGGATTTGGAAGGTTTACAGATTATGCGTGTATTGGGAGAGAATATGGCTTGGCTTTTAAAATGTATTGAAACAGGTAAAAATACAGGAATAAATCCGCCTCAAACCGAAAAGAAAATATGGACCAACTTTATAAGGTAAAAAATATCCCCCGCTTAAATTATGCGGGGGATTTTACTATATTAATTCAGGGGGCTTTAAAGCTCGTAATGAATTAAGGATTGCTATTAATGTAACTCCAACATCTGCAAATACTGCTCCCCACATTGTTATTATTCCAAATGCGCCGAGAATTAAGAATAATGCTTTTATTGAGAGTGCAAATATTATATTTTCTTTTACTATAACCATTGTTTTTCTTGCGATAAGTATTGCCTTAGCAGATTTTGAAGGCTTATCATCCATAATAACAACATCTGCAGCTTCGATTGCCGCATCAGAACCCATTGCGCCCATTGCAATTCCTATATCGGCTCTTGTTAAAACAGGTGCATCATTTATCCCGTCACCTACAAATATTATACTTTTATCTTTAGATTTTTCATCAATAAGTTCTTCAAGTTTTTCAACCTTTTGGAACGGAAGCAATTCTGCATAAACTTTATCTATATGAAGTTTCTCTTGTACTTTTTTTGCAGCTGCAAACGAATCTCCTGTAAGCATAACCGTTTTTATTGCTAAAGATTTTAATTTATCTATTGTATTTTCCGCATCATCTTTTAATTCATCTGAGATTACAATGTAACCTATATATGAACCGTTTTTTGCAGTATAAACTATTGTCCCTGCATCATTTGATTTAGTATAATCTATCTTGTACATATTCATCAAACGGCTGTTTCCTGCAAGAATTTCATCTCCGTTTATAATTGCTTTTACTCCGTTGCCGCTGATTTCTTCAATATCTTGTATTTTATTGTCTTCAAATGAATTGCCGTAAGCTTCTTTTAATGATAGAGCAATAGGGTGATTTGAATATCTTTCTGCAAGTGCTGTCAGGCTTAAAAGTTCATTTTCAGAAACGTTTAACGGGTGAATTTCTGTGACTTTAAATGTCCCTTTTGTTAAAGTGCCTGTTTTATCAAATACAACAGTCTGTGGTTTTGACAAACCTTCCATATAACAGCTGCCTTTAACAAGAATTCCTGCACGTGAAGCTCCTCCTATACCTGCAAAAAATCCCAGAGGAACAGAAATAACTATTGCGCACGGGCATGAAATGACAAGAAAAGTTAATGCTCTTTCAAGCCATATTGTAAACTGTGCTCCCTGTATTACCAAAGGCGGAATAACGGCAAGCAATATTGCTGCAAGCACAACAGCCGGAGTATAATACCTTGCAAATTTTGTTATAAAATTTTCGGCTTTTGCTTTTTTAGTGCCGGCATGTTCCACAAGTTCCAGAATTTTTGAAACAGTAGATTCTCCAAACTCTTTTTCAACCTTGATTTTTAAGTATCCGTTGGTATTTATGCAGCCGCTAACTGCATTGTCGCCGATTTTAATTTCTTTTGGAACGGGTTCACCTGTTAAAGCAGAAGTATCAACAGAGGCTTTTCCCTCAATTACAATACCGTCAAGAGGAATTTTTTCTCCTGTTTTAACTATTATGGCATCACCGATTTTTATATCTAACGGATTTTTTTGTAGTATTTTTCCGTCAAGTTCTATATTTGCATAATCAGGTCTTATGTTCATAAGCTCTGATATTGATTTGCGTGACTTTTCAACAGCTTTATCCTGCAAATATTCACCTGTTTGGTAAAGAACCATAACCATAACTGCTTCAGGGTATTCGCCGATTAAGATTGCGCCGATTGTTGCAATACTCATCAGAAAGTTTTCATCAAAAATTTCACCTTTTAAAATATTTTTAAAAGCCCTGTAAACAATATCTCCGCCTGCAATTAAATATGCAGCAACAAACACGGCAAATTTTGCAATGCCTGATAAATCGGCAATCAATGCAATAATAAAAATTACAACAGCTGCAAGTACTCTTTTAAGTGGTGTTTTACCGCTTCCGTTATGCTCGTGATGATGTTCGTGGTGATGTTCGCACATAATATACCTCTTTATTAATTGAATAACCGTTCAACTATATTAGTATTATAATTGAATAACTATTCAATTGTCAAGTGTGCAAAAGGCTATTGTTAAGAAAATTTGACAATTGAACAATTGTTAAACTATAATGAATATATGGAAATAAAGAAATCTGATTGCGAAGCAGTCAATAATGATATTGTGGAAAAGTTAAAACCTGATATGCCTGATTTAAATGTTTTGTATGAGTTGTCAGACTTTTTCAAGGTTATGGGCGACGGTACAAGAATAAGATTATTGTGGGCGTTGGAAGAAGCTGAAATGTGCGTAAATGATCTTGCTGTTCTATTGGATATGACAAAATCAGCTGTTTCTCATCAGCTTAAAATTTTAAGAACTGCAAAGCTTGTAAGAGCTGAAAAGCGCGGGAAGAATGTTTATTATGCATTAAATGATAATCACGTAAAAGTGATTTTTGAAATGGCTTTAGAGCACGTATGCGAGTAATTAATGGTGAAGATGTTCCATTAATCTTGCAAGAAGCTGTGATTTTTCGTGGAAACCTGACAGAGCGGCAATAACTTTTCCTTCTTTAAAAAGGATAAATGTGGGATAGCCTGAAACTCCGTATTTTTTGACCAAATTCGGGCTTTTGTCCGAATCAACAACGCCAATCCAGATGTTGTTCTTGGAAAGTTCTTCTAAAATCGGGCGCTGCTTTTGGCAGTATCCGCACCAGGTTGCGTAAAATTCTACAAGCTTTAATCCGCTTTTAATGTTTTCTTCAAAATTATTTTCATTTAATTCTTTAATCATAACAGAATTATTAAAATCTGTATCTGCGCTAAATTAATCCCTCAACAGAGTAGTTTTCTATTTTATTTTTTGTTTAAGTTCGTTTCTAACATCAACAAGCGGACCGTTATTCGGGTTTCTTAGATTAGAAAAATACTTTCTTACATAAGTGTAAGGATATTTAGGAAGCCAGCTCAGTTTTATAAATATTGAAACGGTTTCGGCTCCTTGAGAAAGCATAAGTTCATCAATAGTTTCTTCATGAGCCGGAGAGATTGATGAAAATACTTTAATCAAGTAATCTGTAAATGTAAGGACCGAATATCCTGAAACAGCTCCCGTATCTGTTATCAGGTTGGTTACTTTGAAGTTTTTATCAGTTTTTACGGTAGTAATATCTTCAGGCAGCTGCAATTCTTCTGAAGCAATTCTTTCAATTTCATACCATTCGCCTTCATATTTTATGCGCATAATATTAGGTTTTGGCATGTAAATATCATCGAATTTGTTTTCAAGAATTGTACGTCCGTTTAAATCTACAACACCGTATTTATAATCTTTATATGTTAAAAACATGCCTCCGAAAAGCAAATCTATTTTTGTATATTCATGAGGTAAAATCATGCTGCCTTCCGCGTCATAAAGCCCGTAATTGCTGTCATTGCCGAATTTTGCAAATCTGCCGAGAACTCTTTCCGTGTGTGTATATTTAGGCTCAACTAAATATTCTCCGTTACTGTTAATCATGCCGAAGCGGTTTTTCTTCTGTACAATGTAAGAAGATTTTCCAAGCTTGATTAATTTTTTGTATTCAGGCTGAACCAATATATTACCGTATGAATCTTTAAGTCCGAAAAGATTTTTTTCGCTGAAAATCGTAAAGGTTTGATTATCGGCAGAATGTGCAGAATTTTGCAGTAATAAAATAACAGTTAATATTAATATAAACTTCTTCATAACAGGATGATAACATAAAATTACTTATGTTATAATTTTTTTAAGAGGTTATGAAAAATTTTTCTAAAAAAACAAAGATTATAATATCTGTTGCGGCAATTGGAGCTGTAATTGCTTCTGCGCCTTTTGTTTTGTATTTAAAAGTGATTCCTTATGCTGTTTCAAGTCCTAAGGTTTTAAGTCATGTTCAAAATATTCTTGATAAACAGGCAGGATTAAAGCTTAATGTGAAAAGTCCTGTTTTAAATACCGCTTTATCACCCGAACTTGAATTTAAAGTTGAGGAACTATCTTTATATAATAAAGAAAATCAAGCATTACTGGCTGTTCAAAATTTTGATACAAAAATTTCTTTTGCTAAAGTATTAAAAAAAATTATTATAGTGAAAAAGCTCGGAGCAGATGATATCTATGCAGATATTAATAAGCTTATGGCTCTTGCTCCGCAGCAAAAGCAAGAAACTCAAAAACCTTCCGACTGGTATTTTGACTTTTTTGATTCGCTTTTATATGTCAAAAAGTCCACAATATTATATGATGCAGGTTCAAACACATTATTAACATTGAATGCAGATAATTTAAGGGTTGATAATACTCAAAAAGTTATAAGATATGTGCATTTTGATATTAAAGCAGATATTGAAAAAGCTAAAAAGCACTTAAATATTGCTATTGCAGATAAAAATACGGTATTTATAAAAGATAAAAAAATATTTGTTCAAAACTGTGTTTTAAATATTAACAAATCAAAAGTTTATTTTAATGCTGATGCTGATAAGAAAAACAATTTTAATGTTGAAATATATTCAAATAAATTCGGCATAAAAGATGTAATCGAACTTGTTGAATCAAATATTATCGAAAATAATATTTCCGAAGTGCTGGCATATTTTAAAGATATTAACGGCAGTTTTGATTTTAATGTAAAGCTTAACAATAATTCTTTAAACGGTTTATTAACATTAAATAAAGCTGATTTAAAAATTGTGCCTGTGAATAATCTGCCTGTAACATTGCAAAAAGGCAGTGTGGTGATGACTAAAAACGATGTTATTTTAAAAGATTTTGAGGGTTTTTATAATAACAAAAAAGAAAACCGGTTATCATTTAAAGCTACCGTCAATGACTATTTAAAATCAATTGACACTGACCTTGAAGCACATGCTGTTGTTACAAATGATTTTGCAAAGAACTATTTCTCAAATCTTGTAGGTGCTCCTGTAACCTTAACAGGCGGCAATACAAAAACAAAGTTAACACTTAAATCAATTAATAACAAAATTGATTTGGTCTGGCTTTTCGGTTTAAAACCGGGACAAGATATTCTGCTTGACGGTAATTCATTCAGTCCTGTAAATTACAGAAGAATGCTGAAAGCTGATTTGCATTTTGAGGATATGCTTCTTGGAATAAAATCAATTAATTATTATATTGCTCCTAATGAAGTTCCAAAGCTGAAAAAGAAACCTCAGCCTATAATGCAGCTTAGCGGTAACATTGATTTTTCAAAAGGAGATCCGATTGTAAAAGATTTCGGATTTGATATTCCAAAACCTTTGCCGAGCGAATTTTTGAACCTGTTTATCGGTGAAAAACTATTCAGAAAAGGTACATTCAGCGGTAATCTTAAAGTCGATAACAATGGGAAATACCCTGTAATAGATGGCAATATGTCAATTGACGGCATGAGAATTCCATCTCAAAGACTCGGAATAAAAAGCGGTAAACTTGTTACTGAAAACGGACTTGTCAGACTTTCCGCAAACGGTAAATGCAGGCGTACGAATTATGATTTTAACGGTGACATCGTCAATGCGATTAAATTCCCTATAATAATAAAAGATGTTAATTTAACTGTGGATAATGTTGATGTAGAGCGTTTTCTTACTTTATCAAACAGCGCTCCCGCTAAAGAACCTCAGCAGGAAATTGTTCCTATTTCATATACAGTAAGCGATGAAGAGCCTGATGATAATGTTCAGACTTTTGATATGGGAAACGTTATTGTTGAAAAGTGCAACTTAAATATCTTAAAAGGATTTTATAAAGGTATAAATTTTGCTGATGTTCATGCAACAATGTCGCTGGATAAAGACAGTATACTAAAAATGTATTCTAACAGGTTCGAAATTGCAGAGGGGCATTCTTCCGGCAAAGTTGACTGTGATTTAAAGAACCAAAAATATAATATTGTTTTGGGAATAAAAGATGTTAATTCTGATATAATGGCAACTTCGCTTTTAAATCTGCCGAGAGAAATTTCAGGAAAAGCGAGCGGATTGATGGAGCTTAGTACAGATAAATCTATGAAGCTGAACGGTTCTATTAAATTTATTGTTCAGAACGGTACAATCGGTAAAATCGGATTGGTTGAGTATGTTATGAAGTTTGCTGCTTTATTCAGAAATCCGCTTGCAATGATTAGTCCTTCAACATTTTCTGATTTGGTAAATATTCCAGAGGGAAACTTTGATAAAATTACAGGCGAACTTTTAATTAAAGATAATGTTGTTAATCGTATGCAGATTAAATCTTATGCACCTCAGTTAAGCGCTTTTATCGCAGGCAGATATGATTTAGAAAACAAAGATGCTTCATTAAGAATATACACAAAATTCAGCAGCCGAAATAAAGGTTTTGCAGGATTTTTGAGAAATATATCTTTAAACAGCCTTGCTAACAGAGTTCCTTTGAGCAGCAGAAATGATGCAAATTATTATTCTGCAGAACTTGAAATGCTTCCGCCGATTGATGCTGACGAGAAAGATTGTCAGGTATTTCTGACTACTGTTGACGGGGATGTGGAAAATAACAATTTCTTATCATCTTTAAAGAAAATTAAATAATATATTGTTTGTTTGGGTGTGGGATTAATTATTTGCAATCTTGTTTAAATATACTCTTATGAAAGAATTAAAGATAAAAAGAGTATATGAAGCCCCTTCTCTTGATGACGGAGTGAGAATTCTTGTAGACAGGCTTTGGCCGCGCGGAATAAAAAAAGAAGATGCTCATATTGATTTTTGGGATAAAGAAATTGCGCCAAGTACAGAATTGAGAGAATGGTTCGGACATAAACCAGAACTGTTTGAAGAATTTTCAAAAAAATATATGCAGGAATTAAAGAATCACGAGGATAGATTAAAAGAAATTAAAGAAATGCTTAAAACTAAAAATGTAACGCTGGTTTACGGTGCAAAAGATACCAAAGATAATCAGGCTGTGGTTCTTAAAAAAGTTATAGACAAAATTTAAAATATTATTTTTTAAACTTTATCTTAGCGAATTCAGGAATATCTAATTTATCCGTAAACACTTCAATGTAGCACATTTTTGTTTTTTGTTCTGTTTCAGCAAGCTTTAAGAGGTCATCAAACTCTTTATTTGTCTTTGCTTGTCCTGCAAAAACGTTTTTACCGAAAATTGACGGAAGTTTTGAATAATCCCATTCATTAATATTATTATAATCATCTTTAGGATTTTTAGATAGCATTCTTTCAATTGTGTATCCTGAATTGTTTATGACAATAATTACAGGGTGCAGATTGTGCGCTATAATATTGCTGATTTCCTGCATGGTCAGCTGATGTGCTCCTTCGCCGGTCAAAAGTATTGTTCTTCTATATGTTTTAGCAAAACTTATCCCCAATGCAGCAGGCGTTCCCCAACCTATTGAGGCCCAGAAAAACTGATTTTCAAACCTGAATTTGTCCGGAAACTTCATTGGAGCTGTACCGAATAATGCAATTCCCGTATCACAAATGAATATATCATTAGGTTTAAGAAATTCCTGTATTCTAGGGTAAAGATATTTAGAATTCAGGTTTTCTATTTTGGTTATGGCGGAGGGCTTATAGCCCTGAATTTCAGGAGATTTTCTGCTTTTTTGTTTTTTTATACTATCAGAAAGATATTTTAACAAATCTTTCATAAATACATTCTCAAATTTTTGATTTTTTATAATTACATAATTGCCCTGAATATTTATCATATTGTCAGGATTAAAATCTAAAGGTGCATTGAATGTATTAAAATCACAATATATTGTTCCGATTGAAATTACACAGTCAGATATGTTCAAAGAGTCAAGAATATCTTTGCTTAACGTTTTGCCTAAAAAAGTTCCGAGATAATTTTTATGGCTTTCGTCAATTATACCTTTTCCCATTAGAAAAGAACAAAACTGAATATTTGATTTATTAATAAATCTTTCCGCTTCATATTCAGCATTAAATCTTTTAATAAGACTGTCAGTTATAACTATGGGATTAGATGAAGTTTCAATAAATTCTAAGATTTTATTGCCTGCTTCTATCAATGTATCTTGTGATGATGTATTAATATGCTGCAAAGGATTGTTATCTATTTCCCAGTTGCAAATGTCTTTAGGAATAGCTATATAAACAGGTTTTTTAGTGCTGATTAAAGTTTTGATACAGCTGTCTATTTCTTCTTTTATATTGCTGTCTTTTGTAATATAAGCAGCTTTAGCAGTTACCTTAGAGTACATTTCAGCGAAATTGCAGTAATCAGGCGGAGCAAAATTGTGGTGAATTATAGATTTTTGTTCAATATGCTTTGTAGAAGGAATTCCGACAAGCATTACAACCGGTATGTTTTCAGCAAAACATCCTGCAATGGCATTAATGGCAGAAAGTTCGCCAACGCCGTATGTAGTTATAACGGCACCGTAGCCGTTTAATCTTGCATATCCGTCTGCTGCATAGCCTCCGTTAAGTTCATTGGTAGAGCCTATCCATTTTACTTTATGGTTGTTTTCAACAGAATCTATGATATTAAAGTTGTAATCACCGGGTACTCCAAAGATATTTTTTATGCCTAAATTAGCCAGTTCTTGGATTATATAATCACTTACTTTGATTTTTTTCATAGTATTTATTTTAGTTACTTATTAAATAAATTTAATTCACCAAAAGAGCAGTAAAATTTATTGTAAATTCATCTTTACAATTCTTATAAAAAGGGCAAAAAAAATTTTTTAGAATGTTTTAATATAATATCTACTAAATTGATAGGAGTATTTTTATGAGAAAATCAAGAATTATTACATTTGCTGTGGCTGTTGCATTAACTGCTCAAGCAGCTTTCGCAACTAATATTAGCGGGATTTCGGGAAACAACGGTACGTTCAATATCAATCCTGAAGTTGCAAATGGTGATACAGGTTTCAGACAATATGAAAATTTTTATTTATCTAAAGGCGATATAGCAAACTTAATTTTTAAATACGGTAATAGAGATGTAAGCAAATTTGTTAACCTTGTTGACGGTAAAGTTAACATTCAAGGTATTGTGAACACTATGCGTGACGGTAATTTTTATAACGGACATGCAATATTCATTTCTCCAAACGGTATGGTTGTCGGAGAAAGCGGTGTTTTGAACGTAGGTTCTTTATCTGTTTTAACTCCGTCAAATTCAACTTATGACAAATTAAAAGCTAATCCTACTGCTATGAAATTAAAAGATGTTCAAAATGAAACTAACGCCGATATTTTAATCAGAGGTAAAGTCTTAGCAAGAGATAATGTTAACCTCCAAGGTGCTCACGTAATCCTTCCGGAAGGTTCAACTATCCTTAACGGCGTTCAAGACAATGTTGTAATTAAAACTCAAGAACAAGCTAACGAAATTTTATTTAAAAACTTAGTAAATACTCTTGATATGAATACAGGTGAAACTGAAATCAGAGACGGTAAAATCGTTATTAAATCCGATGCAAAAGAAGGCGGAATTAATATCAGAGGCGATGTTTACAATATGAACAAGGGCAGTATCAAAGTAGTAAATAATCAAGGTACTGACGGTATTAAAGTTACAGGCGGAGTTTACAACAAAAACGGCGACCTGGCTTTAGTTAACAATGCTGGTAAAACCCTTGTTAAAGGCAATGTTATGAATAGCGGCGGTACATTATTAATTTCAGATAATGGCGAAGGTATTCACTTAAATTCCGGTTCAGCTGTGGTTAGTGAAGGTGTTTTAAGTATTACAAACAAAGGTACTAACGGATTGTCAATGTATGGTGATGTTGTTGCGAACGGAAATGCTGCAATTGTTAACCACAAAGGCAATATGTACGTTGCCGGTAAAGTTGATTTAAAAGGAAATTCAACTGCAAACATTGTTAACGCTGCTAAAGATAACAGCAAATTCCAAATAGCTTCTTCAGGAAGTATTAAATCAGATAACAAAATTTATATGGAAAATAAAGCTGACGGCGGAATGTTCATCAACGGTGAAGTTACAGCTGCTAAAAACTTAAATATGGTTAACAAAGCTGGTGATTTCACAGTTAATAACAAAATTGCAGTTACAGAAGGCAACCTGACTGTTAACAACGCAGGAAATAAATTGGCAGTTGCTTCAAAAGGCTCAATCGGTACAACTAACGGCAACCTTGTAGTTAAAAACTCTGGTGCTAACGGTATGATTATCGACGGTACAGTCAGCAAATCAGGTGACGGTGTAACTTCTATTTACAATACAAACGGTGAAATGAGAATTAACGGTAAAGTTGATGTAAAAGACAGTAACTTGGGTATTGTAAACAAAGGTTCTGGATTAGTAATCGGTAAAAATGCTCAAATCAGCAATTACGGGACTAAAGAAGGTACTGAAAGCTCAACAAATATTATTAACACCGGTGAAGACGGCCTTATGATGTACGGTAACATTGCAACAGATAAGACATTAAATATCTATAACGATAACGGTAAAATGGTTATTAACGGTGATATTAACAATGAAGGTGCAAATACTAACATCTATGGCAGACGCGAAAGCACAGGTATTTATGTAACTAAAAACTCTCACATTACAAATAATATTATCAGCACTGATGCAGACGGCAAAGTTGTTGTAAAACCTGCATACACAGGCGATGTAATTATCAGAAACGTAACAGGTAATGACGGACTTATTATTGACGGTCAAGTTGCAGGATACAAAAACGTTAACATCACAAACAATAAAGGTAATACAATTTTAAGCGGCAGCGTTGAAGCTAAAGATACTGCAAAATTTGTTTCAACTTCTACTGACGGTGAAGTTAACTTAAATAAAGGCGCTAAAGTTGAAGCTGCTGATATTAAATATGGTTTAATCAGAGGCTCTCACGTAAATAACAAAGGTGCTCAAATAATTAAAAGAAATTTAAGCTCACTATAAGAAATTAAATTTATAAACAGATAAGAGGAATATCAAAAGATATTCCTCTTTTTGTTATAGTTCTTTAAAAAAAATTTTAAAAGTACTTGACTGATAGCTGCTCTCAAGAATTAAAATAAAAAATATACATGGAAAGGAGAGATTAAAACATGGTTTTAGAAAAAATTAATTACCCTTCAGATTTAAAAAATCTGAATATTGAAGAAATGAATACCCTGTCAGATGAAATGAGAGATTTAATCATTAAAAAGGTTAATATTACAGGCGGTCACTTGGGACCAAATTTAGGAATAATTGAAGCAACTGTTGCACTTCATTATGTTTTCAATTCACCGGTTGATAAGATAATTTATGATGTTTCGCATCAATGTTATCCTCACAAAATTCTTACCGGAAGAAAAGAAGGTTTTACAGATTCTGATAAGTATCATAAATATAAAGGCTACACGGCGCCGGAAGAAAGCGTGCATGATATATTTAAGGTCGGACACACTTCAACATCAGTAAGTCTTGCAGTAGGTGCTGCTAAGGCGCGTGATTTAAAAGGTGAAACAGGAAATGTTATTGCTCTTATAGGTGATGGTTCATTAAGCGGAGGAGAGGCGTATGAGGGCTTTAACAACGCTGCTGTTTTGGGAAGTAATATAATAATTGTCGTAAACGATAATGATATGTCTATTGCTGAAAATCAAGGCGGTTTATATCAAAATTTAAAACTTTTAAGAGATACACAAGGCAAAGCAGAATCTAATTTCTTTAAAACATTGGGATTTGATTATTATTATGTAGGCGAAGGTAACAATGTTGAGAAGTTAATAGAAACCTTCAAAAAAGTTAAGGATTTAAATCACCCTGTTGTTGTACATATTCATACCGTAAAAGGTCATGGACTTGCTGCTGCTGAGCAGGATAAAGAAGCTTTCCACTGGATTCTGCCTCATACTCTTGATAAAAAAGAAGATGTAAAACCTGTTTTTACTGAAAGTTATGAGTCTGTCACTACCGATTATATTTTGAAAAAAGCGGAACAAGATTCATCTATTATTGCAATTTCGCCTGCAACTCCCGGAGCTTATGGGTTTACACGCGAATTCAGAAATAAACTAGGTAAACAATATACTGATGTTGGTATTGCAGAAGAACACGCAACAGCTTATGCATCGGCTATGGCTAAATGCGGTGCAAAACCTATTCTGGCAATATTAAGTTCGTTTGTTCAAAGAACTTATGACCAGCTTTCTCAGGACCTTTGCCTGAATAATTCGCCTGCTTCAATTCTAGTTTACTGGGGTGCTTTATCAAGCGGAGATGCTACGCATTTAGGCTCTTTTGATATTCCTTTAATGAGTAATATTCCTAATTTGGTTTATTTGGCGCCTGCTTGCAAAGAGGAATATCTCAAAATGCTTGATTGGTCAGTTGAACAAAATGATTATCCTGTTGCAATTCGTGTACCGTTCGGACAATTTGTTTCAACTGGAGTTGAAGACAAAACAGATTATTCTCAGCTAAACAAATATAAAGTTGAAGAAGAAGGAAGTGAGGTTGCAATAATTGCATTAGGTTCATTCTTCAAGCTCGGAAAAGAAGTCAGAGAGTATATGAAAGATAAACTTGGAATTAATGCAACGTTAATTAATCCTAAGTTTATCACGGGAATTGACGAAAAACTTCTTGAATCATTAAAAGATAGTCATAAGCTTGTAATTACACTTGAAGACGGTATTCTTGACGGCGGCTTCGGTGAAAAGATTGCTCGTTTTTATGGTAATTCAGATATTAAAGTTTTAAACTTTGGCGGGCTTAAAGAATTTACCGACAGAGTTCCGCTTGATGAATTATATCAGCGCTATCATTTGACAAAAGAGCTTATCACGCAAGATACGGCTGAATGTTTAAATTTAACCTCCGTTAAATAAGGAATAAGGGCTCAATTAAGAGCCCTTATTTTTTTCTATGGAGAAGTATATAAATTATTTTTACTTTTTGTCTTCCCAGATTACATCTTTGGCATCAACTTTAGCATTTGCAATAGCTGCATTTTGAGCTTGTGCTTTATCAATATTTTCGCTTCTGCCGATTTCTTTGCCGTCAGTGCTTCTGACCACAGCTTCCCATTTGCCTGTTAAAGGATTGAACTTAGTTTGGACAAATGTTTTTTCTCTGGTTGTAATTTTTTCGAAATTACCAACTTTGCTTTTACGTTTATATTTTGTAGCCATGTCTTCATTCATATCGAAAAGCCCTAAGTCGATTTTACCGCCGTTTGGCAATCCGTTCAGTTTATTGTCTTTGTCGTAAGCATCATTATAGAAGTGAACTATTTCCATAGCTTGTTTAAATGTTAACGGTTTTCCGTCGGCATTTTCATACAATGCTGCCATTTGTGACCAGTATGTACCATTTTTATTTAAGTCCCACATTTCAACTTTATGTTCTGTGGTTCCTTTATATTTAGGTCTGATATCTTCCGGTGTAGGAGGCGGAGTTATATCTCCATCGTCTTCAGGTTCAATAATTGCCGGTGCCGGAGGAAGCACAGGAGGTTTATCCTGTCTTTCAATTACTTTTTGTCTTGCTGCTACTTCGGGAGTACCGCCGTGATATTTAACATTTTTCATTGTAAATAAGCCTGCGATTGCGCCTGAAATACCGCCTGAAATTGCCATTCCAACAGGAACGCTCATATCAAATTTATGTCTGGCGCTTGTTGTACCTTTAGCTTCAACCTCGCCTTCGGCTGTAACTGTCCCTCCGCCTTCAACTTCGCCTTCAACGACTACGGTTTTTTCGAATTGAACTTCGCCTTTAGCGTTAACGGTTTGTTTATAGTAAACTTCGCCTTCAACAGGAACTTCTCGTTTGAAGTGAACTGTTCCGTCAACATCTACTTCTTTTCTGAAGTAAGCTTCGCCTGAATAATGTTCTGTTCCGTTTGCTTCCCAAGGAATGTCTTTTACAACATTTGTTGTTTGTTCACCCATTTTGAAGTCGCCGTCCCAGTATTCTGAAACATATTTATCAGTAGATTGAACTGTACCGTTTGCATTCCAGTTTACATCACCTTCGTATGGTGTATAACCGTCAACAACTACTTTTGTATGATAAGGTTCATCGCCTTCTACAATGATAACATCATTATATTTTGCGTAGCCTTCAACTGTTACAGGTTGTTCGTATTGTGCAGTTCCCTTTACCGTAACATTTTGAGAGTATGCTTGTTTATAATTATATGCTACATCTTGTGAATATTTAATTATATCGGCATATTTGCCGTTTACAACTTTTGTGCAGGCAAAACCTTCCATTAAACAGCCTCCTGCAAAGCCGCCGAGAGCTCCGGCAAAAGCTTTCTTAAATACGTGTTTAGCACGCATAATATTTGTTTTATCTTTTTCGTAATCAAGTCCTGCAAGTTTTGCACATTTCTTTTGGAATGAGCGGTCCTTTTGCTTATCAGGAGCTGTCATATGCCCGAGCTTAGCTTCAATTTCAGGGTGTTTTCTCAAGAAATCTGCTCTTTTTTCAGGGTCAGCATATTCAGGATAAGTTTTGGTTAATTCATTTTCAAACTCTTGAAGTTTAGCATGATCCATGCCGCGTTTGCGGTTTTTGATGCTGGTCATATAATCAGCATCGTTATACGCATCTTTTTCATCTGTTGTATCTATTTCATTTTCGTTTGATAAAGCTACATAGTAGTCTTTAAATTTTTCACTGTTAAATTTGTAAGATTTTCCGTTTGCGGTAAAATCTCCTTTTTCACCGCTTTTAGCTTCATCACAGAACAAGTCAGGGTTTTCCATGACGTGATTTCTCAAGCTTTTATCTAAAGCTTTGTTATTATCATCTTCTTTCCAAGTGCCGTCTTTATCCCAGTGAATAACTCTGTTTTTAACACGTTCTTGAGCCATTTCTTGATTTAATTTAGCTTCAGCCATGTATTCTATTAATTCTTCTCTGTTATCTTCGACTTCTTGTGTTTCTGAAGCTTTAGCTTTTACAAGGGCTTTTGCACCTTCTTGCTTCAGTTTCTCTGCTTTTTCAGTGTCACCGTTTTTTATTGCTTCTTGAATTTTTTCTTGATATTTATTTGTAGTATTAATTGCTTTATTAAGGTGCCTGTTTTGAATTAATGAGTTAGCCATTTTGCTGTAAGTGCTGTCTTCAAGCTTTACAGACTCATCGAGGGCTTCACGATGCGCAATTAATTTAATTTCGGCAGCAGTCATTTCTTCTCGTGCACGAATATAGTTTTCTTTGTGTGCTTCGTGAAATGCTTCGTTATATTTGTTTCTTGCTAGTTCAGCGTTTTTAGGATCTGAATAAAATGCAAGTTTTTGATTTAAAGTGTTTTTAAATTTTTCGGTTTCAGCTTCTGATGCAAATTCTTTCATGTATCTGTCTTTTAACAGAATTCTTCCGTCAACTGTTTTAGCCCCGTTTTCTAATGATGTTGCAAGTTGTTCTTTTTCTTTTGCATATACAACATCTGCAATATCTGTTTTTAATATTGACGGGTCTTTTTTATATAATTCTGTATATTCTTTTTTATACTGTTCGTATTTTTGTTTTTGTAAAACCTTATTGTCTGCGAGGTCTACTTTTGGCTGCGGAACAGTGGCGGCTTCTTTGGAAGCCTGTGATTCGACTGCTAAACCTTTAACTTCATTATCTGCTTTCAAAGCATCAGGGTTGCCGATAGGAACATTTGATGTATAAGTTCCATCTGCGTTTTTGGTAAATGTACCATTCTTCACTAAAGCTTCAAGCTGCTCCGGCTTGATTTTTGCAATGTACTCCTTAGAGACAATTTCATTTGCACACATAATTGGTCCTTTCTGCATTCTTATAAATAAGAATACAAAGTTTTTATACTTCTCTTGAATATATAAAAACATTTTGTTTATAAAAATTTCACACTAAAAGAAAACTCATGAATATGTGTTTGCTGAAAACCCTTGTACAGTAAGGGTATTAGCCTTAGAAATTTATATTTACAAATCTTAATATAGTAGATATAAAGAATATAATATATAAATACATAATATGTATTTAATATATAAACAATAAAATATCAATTGTTAAAATTTGTTAATTTTTACCCGAAAAAAGTCAATATTTATAATAAAAATTCCGTTTATATAATTATGCAAACAAAAGTGTAAAATTAACGTGCAAACAGAGGATACAAAATGGAAAAGTCAAGATTATTTAACAGGGAAAAATTAAACAGATTTATTGCAGGTACATTATCATTTCTGTTTATAATGCAGCAATCGCTATGTTATCAGGTAATTGCATCTACAATTACAAATGCTGACGGAAGCGCAATTAATAAAAATCCGCAGACAGGCAACTTTGAAATAAGACCTGATGCTTTTAACGGTGATGTCGGCTTTAAACAATTCGGCAAAATTGACCTTTCCAAAGGCGATGTAATGAACTTCATTTACCAATGGTATCAACAAAACCAAACTGTTAATGGTGATACTGTTACTCATACATATAAAACAGGTGATATCAATACGTTCATTAACCTTGTAAATGAAGGCGTAAATATCAACGGTATTGTTAATGCTTTAACTAAAATAGGAAGCAACGGTGCTCTTAAAACTGACGGTAATTTAATGTTTATTTCACCTAACGGCATGGTTGTTGGTTCAAGCGGTGTTTTAAATGTTGGTAACTTATCAGTTATTACACCTACTCCGACATCTTACAAAACTTTATCAGACAGCTTGGCTTTACCTCAATCTTCAAATTATGCCGTAAAAGAAGCGACAGCTCATAACGGTGTTATTGATCCTGACAGTATTGTATATGATAAAAACACTTTAGTTGGTGTTGCAACAGATAAAACATTTAATGCAGGACTTTTAGAAGCAGGAACAGGTGCTATTTCAATTAACGGTAAAGTTTTAGCAAGAGGTAATGTTGAATTAAACGGCGGAACAGTTGCAGTTGGTAATGGCGGTTTGCTTTTAGCAGGTGTAGGTAATGATACTACCGTATTTAAAACAGAAGATGCGGCTACAACATTATTTGATACTCTTGTAAACACAGATAATATGAATACAGGTTCAGGATTTGCTAATTCAAACGGTAATATAGTTATTACATCTTCAGTAGGCACTTCTGTCGGAGCTAATGCAAAGGTTAGAAACTATGCAGCTAACAGCAATATTACAATTAACAATTCAGGTGCTGACGGTGTAAGTATTTCAGGTGAAGTTTCAAACCCTAACGGAACTTTGGCTATAAACAATAAAGGCGGTGAATTACTTGTTAACACAACAGGTACTTTACTTAATAAAGGTGCTATGAATTTGGTTAATAACGGCACAGGTATTAACCTTAACGGTACAGTAACAAATACAGGAAACTTAACTATTAATAACGAAACAGGTGCTAACGGTTTATTAGTCGGCGGCGGTGTTGTTACAAACAAAAGCGGTACGGCAAATATTACAAACAGCAAAGGTTTATTAAAAGTTGCTCAAGGTGCTAAAGTTGTAAGCGAAGGCACATCATTAACAGTAACAAATACAGCAACAGGTTCAGGCACAACCATTGCGGGTACCGTTGAAAACAAGGCCGGCACTGCAACAGTTGAAAACAGAGCAGGTGAATTACTTGTTGATACAACAGGTTTAATCAAAGGTTCAGGTTCAAAATTAACAATTAAAAACAGCGGTTCCGGATTAAGAATTGCTGCAGGCGGTGCTGTTCAAAATACAAATACATTAGAAATCTCAAACAGCGGAGCAAACGGATTAAATGTTCTAGGCTCAATTACAAACAATGGTACAGCAACCGTTACAAATACATCAGGATTATTAAATATTGGCGGAACTGTTACTAATACAGGTGATTTAACAATGACAAATGACGGTTCAGGTTTTACAATCGGCGGAACCGTTACAAACAACACAGGTGCAGCTAAGTTAACAAACAATAAAGGTTTATTAAATGTTGCAAACAGCGGTTCTGTTGTAAGCAACGGTACATCATTAAATATGACAAACTCTGCAACTGGAACAGGCATGACAATTGCAGGTACTGTAAACAATACAGCAGGTACAGCAACAATTGATAATAAAGCCGGTAATTTGCTTGTTGATACTACCGGAAGAGTTATTGGTAAAGGTTCACAATTGACAATGAAAAATACAGGCTCTCAATTGCGTATTGCAAATGGTGGTTCTGTTACAAATACAAATCAATTAACAATTTCTAACAGCGGAGCAAACGGATTAAATGTTTTAGGCTCAATTACAAATACAGGTAAAACTGATATTTCTAATACAGGTGCTGCAGGTATTAATCTTGATAACTCCGGTACTATTACAAACAACGGTTCTTCATTAAATATTACCAACAGCGGTGCTTCAGGCATTAATGTTAAAGGACTTATCAAAACTACAAACAGCGGAACAGTTAATATTACTAACAGCAATTCAAACATTGTAATCGGTGATAATTCAGCAAACGATAATTATATTACTTCTGACGGTAAAGTAACAATTACTCAAACAAACGGTAATATATTAAACTCAGGTCATAAGAAAACTCATATTAAAACTACAAACGGTGCAAACTTAGTAATGAACGTTACTAACGGTGCAATCGGTACAGAAGTAGGACCTTGTGAAGGCGGTATCTGCACAGGTATCGGCGATGATTCAAGAGATTTAACAAAATCAGTTAACGTTGCTGTTGACGGTACTGTTAATGCAACAAGTACTAAAGGTTCAAACGCTTCATTAATTAATTTGGCTAGCTTAAATAAAGATATGAAAGTTGATCAAATTAAAGCTGACGGCAGAGTAATTCTTCTTGCAGATAATTCAAATTCTCCAACACAAACTACGGGCGGAACAAAATACAGCTTCTTGAACAGAACTTCTAACGCTGCTAATCCAAACGTTGAAGGTGCAGGAATTTCTATCATTGCAAGCGGCAATATCGGTGAAACAGGTAAAGCGTTAACATTCAGACAAAACGGAGTTTCTCCAATATTCAACGGTGATGATGCTACTCAGCCTCATATTGTTACAGACATAAATAAACCTTCTTACGGCGTTGATATGCTTGCAATCGGTAATATCAATGTAGCAGGAATGGATGCGGCTGACGGTACAAAATTGAACACTAATGTCTGTGCAATCATTTCAAGAGAAGGAAATATTGATGCATTATTCTCAGGTGATACTTACATTGGTGAAACTACGGCTAAAAATCAAATTAATATAACTACTCGCGGTAAAAATTTATATATTGACCATTTAGGAGAAGTTCCAAGTTATGCAACTGATTACTATGGCCCAAATACAAATATTGTTCCTGAAAAAGTAAAACTTGTTGCACTTGACTTAGGCAGCTATCTTGACCCTAGTGAAGCTCCTGAATATGAGCACGCAGCAGATTCTACAATCGTAGTTAAAAACGGTAAAATTAACGGTCAAGGACAAGGCAGACCTGCTCACGAACAAGATTTAACATTAGTTGCAGATAATGCTTACGCAGGCGGTTATTACTTCAATATGGGTAAACATCGCGGCGAGGATGGTAAATCAACAGTAGTAAAAGATTCTACAACAAATCCTATAAATACTCCTGACGGTAATGCTATTTCAATCAGAGGTAAAGCAGTAAGACCTGATGATGTTGAAGCAGCCGGAGGTGAAACAGCGGATCGTAATTACTATTACGGCGGCAGCTCACAAGGCGATGATGAAGGATATGACGGTGTTGATGACCCTAGCAAAAAAGGAACTGAAGATGATGATGATAACTTAGTAGTTCCTAAGGATGAAGAAGAAAAACCTGATCCTGATACAGACACCGACACTGACACAGATACAGACACAGATACTGATACAGATTCAGACACAGATTCAGATACAGAAACCGATACTGATACAGATACAGACACTGACACTGACACAGATACTGACACTGATACAGATACAGACACTGATACAGATACAGACAC